>Ga0209373_10000317_pt1 | contig 91360 bp, 71 predicted proteins | sample Higcelweek5metaG_FD_187173 | JGI IMG/M metagenome (GOLD analysis project Ga0209373, IMG submission 187173) | Freshwater pond sediment microbial communities from the University of Edinburgh, under environmental carbon perturbations - High... | ecosystem: Environmental > Aquatic > Freshwater >...
TCTAGAAAAACAGCAAAAAAGTAACCTATGGCAAATGTTGCAAGAAGCAGTATTAGAAAATTTATTCCTCTGTTATGGCCAGCCAGCGCATTTATTTTGTTTTGAATCTGTTTGACCTCAGAAGGAACATACACCGTTTGTTTTGTCTGTAACGCTTTTTCACGATATGTGTCATTAATAATTCCTATAGCCTTATTTATGGTAACATTCAGCGTAAAAAACACTAAAATGCTAGCCGATGCGGCACATATACATGTAAGCTTGATCAATCTACAAATCGTCATAAATAACTCCCTGGAATATTTTCATATCCTGCTCTGATCGTGACTTCGGTAAAAAAAACAGTGAAATAATTCGCATACCAGGAATACCCTGTAAAAGAGCCTTGTTTTGAGATCAAATCACTCCATCCTTTTTCAATAAGAGTTCCGTTAGAATTAATGCCATTCTGATGTTTGACTGATCCAAAACATGTATATGCGCCTATTCCTTGCAACTTATATGGAGGAGTTACATCCCAAGCCGATGTGTTGACCTCATCCCCTCTTGTCGGCTCGGAATTGAAGCCATATTGCGAACCGTGCCCACCGAATGCAATTGCTGCAATTCCATCTGTTTTCCATAATGAAATAAAAAGAGATTCTGAACTGGCCCATTTATGTTCAATGACTAGATATCCCTTCCTTTTATAGTTATGGCCAGTATTAAGTGCCGATGACTTCAGCAATGTAACAAACGTCATTAATCCATCACCAAAACCCGATTTTGATGTAAAAACTACCATTGTATTGGGTACTAAAAATGAACAACGGGTAGCCAAGTCTTTTTCAGAGACTGAACTACCATTGCTATTTTTTAACCATTTTAGTATTTCATCATGGTTTAATCTGACAAGTTCAGAAAGACCTTCAGTCGTATCGTTTATTTTGGTGCGTTCAGCCGTTGCCCATGCTTTTCCTTTTCTAGTAATAATCCACCTTAATCCCAAATGATCAAAAGATGACACTGGGGTGGAATAAATATTATAAAGATTTACGCCTCCTTCTTTTTCCCCAATGGGATCCCTCCTTGTCCATCTTCCGAGGATGGGGCTGTAATAGCGGTAATTGTAGTAGACCAATCCTGTTTCGTCGTCGTGGAATTCCGAACTGAACCGGAACGGGTTGATGGTTGCCATTGTGCCCGTTGAGCTTAAAACCTGTCCAAAGGGACCGTAGAGATAAGTTGCCACACGGGTTCCGGTCGAATCGAAAAGACCTGTCACGTTCTTGTTGTCGTCAGTCAGATAATAGTATGTATTTCCGCTGTATGTCATGCACAACGGGACATCCAGACCGATCGGCTGCCAGACGAAGGTCATAATGAGCGCATTGCTGTCCAGCGCATCGTAAATTGCAATCAATTTGTAGCCGTCGTAAACGTAGTTCTCCTGTTTGGTCACAACACTGTTTTCCGTGACTTTCTTTTCGACACGACGCCCCATGTAGTCGTATTGGAATTCGAGAACTGTTGTTCCGTTAGTGGCACTTGTCAGGCGGGATTCCGTGTTCCATGTGTAGGTCCACGGGCCGTTGGTCAGCATGTTGCCGTCCGCGTCGTAGGTCGGTGTTTCGGTGACGGGCGGTGTCGCCGAGGTCGTCTCGATGGACGTATATTGATTCAGCAGATTCGAAGTATACTCTTTTTCGACCGTGTCCTCTTCTGCTTCCGTCCGGTTTCCGATTCCGTCATAGTCGTAGGTCATACCGTTCAGCGTCGTATTTTGAGAGTCCTCCCGTACGGCGGTCAAGAGTTGCCCCTTCGTATCGTAGCCATAGGCCCACGAAGTTCCGTCGTTCAATGCCGCGGCGGTGCGCTGATTGTCGTTGTTGAGCGTATAGGCGATTTCCGCCACATTATTCGCGGAAATTTCTACCAGACGGCTGTAATCGTCGAAGGAATTATCCATATTCAGGAACGGCGTATTCTGTCCGATCTGCCACGAACGGGACGCAATCTGATCCGTCCCCGGATGATAGGCGTAATTCAAGGTTGCCGTGCCGTTCCCGAGGGTTGCCAGACGTTTGTAATCGTCGAGGAGACTGCCCATATTCAGGAATGACATTTGAGAAGAAGTTCTTACTGTATGATTGATAACTTCAGAATTCATAAAGATTTTCCTGTGGAGTTTTGCGCGGGCTCTTTTTCAGTTTTTTCTTCGGGGATACGGGGGTGTAGTCGGAGCATGGTGTTAAATAGGTCTGAAAATCTATCAAATTCAAAATCCTCTTCTGAAACGGGCTTTCCATTTTTATATGTGACAATAGTACTATATCTCAAGCGGCCGATTCCTGACAAAATACTCCAGCCTGTTCCGTTATAAGGGAGATCGTCTTTCACGGTACATTCGGCAACTTTTCTGCCCCAGTAATCATAAAAAACGGCTTTCTGTTTGACGCCATCCTTTATCGAAACTTCCATCCAGCCGAACCAATTGTAATACACCGCAATGCCATCAGTTTTTCCATTAAGATAAAACTGGATTTCTGTTGATGAGACAAGCTGTCGATTCATGTTTTTTTTGTAGTAAAGACCATGAAGAATTTCTTGGTTGTCCTTCAAGTAATAAGTATAATGCTCTTCATGATACTTTTCCCGGACTGTCTTCTCCCGCAGCTCCGGATTGAATCCTTGACAAGCAGTAAAAATGGTGAGTCCCATTGATACTAAGAAAATAAAACAGTATTTCATTACATGCCCCTCCAGCGTTTTATTGCATCATTCCAATGGGAACCGGGCGTATGTGCTTTTGTCTGATCGCCTGAATCATTATGATGTCTCTTTATCCATGTTTTTATTTGGATCAAATTTTTCTTTCCATTAAGGCCATACATAGGTACGGCGTTTTTTTTCAGGAATGCCAAACATACTCAAAATTTCCTTTTCTGATAGCGGCAATGAAAACTTTATATGATTTATTTTAAAAGCTATTTTCTCTGATATGTCCTTTTGTATCGAGGGATCGGCCATCCGTATTTGAAAAAAGACTCGTTTCAATTTTTTCTCAATGAATGTAAAATATAAAATTTTATAATTCCAGTCTTTCCCTTGGTAAACCAAAATGTCTTCCTCCTCATTTTTTTCCAATTTACAATTCATTAACTCAGCCATACTGACAAGATGTTCTCGTGTTATGTCTTTGATTTGAAACTCTTTATCGCCATAGAAAATAGAGCATGAAATATCTTCTCCCGGCTCCAATGAAACTGCATTAAAGACTTTCGTTAATTTATTTTGGAATCCATCAAATTGAAAATACATTCCGGTTTTGCGATATTCAAAAAACACTTCACTATGGAAATAAAAATCCCCCCAAGTAAATAACCCATATGTTGTGACCACAACAAAAAGAACAGCCAGAATAATGATCATTATTTTTCTCATTTCATCCCCCATTATGCGGGAAAAGTTGGTTTAGGTAATGCATGAGTTGCATCATGCCACGGAGGAAGAGACGAATAAAAAATAAATGAATAACCCATAATGTCTGTTTCTATATTTTGCGATGGAGTCATTGCTCCTGGATGGGAACCAGACATTTCAGTCATAGCTAAAGATGCAGCCCTAACCATGGTTCGGACAAAAGTATTACTGTTTGTCTGGAAAGATTTATATTTTGATTTTGGCCAATTTTTTATAGGAACTTTGTGGGTTTCCAACTCATCTCTTGATTTTGCATGTTCTGCCCAGGGATAGTCTACTGCTGCATTTGCAATCAAACTCCACTTAATTTTAACAATATCGGGATTCCTATCTTGATATATAGGCATGATTCTTTTGCTTGTATCGCTATTTACAACGACAGAGACGTAAACCTGAGCGGTTCCCCAATAGTGCCCTCCAATCCAACTTTGTTTAGAAGCCCATGCCGTCCAACGAGTTGATGCAAGAAGTTCATACTGATCTTTCTTAATGGCATTTCCAGAACCTCCGCATTTTGATTTAATTTCTTGTTGAGTAAATCCATTTGGGGAGTTAATATCTCCAATAAATATGGTTTGGCAACATTTCCAGTATTGTATTGAATAATGATTTGCCATTCCAAATAAACCACTAACAGCGCGATCTGCAACGGCGATAAAATCAAGTCCATTAGAATCAATATTATCTGTTGAAGCATTACTGGTAAATACATACAAATTCACTCCTCCCTCTTCTTCCCCAATTGGGTCTCTTCTGGTCCATCTGCCGAGGACGGGGCTGTAGTAGCGGTAATTATAGTAGACGAGGCCGGTTTCATCGTCATGGAACTCGCTGGAGAAGCGGAATGGGTTGATGGCCGCCATTGCGCCCGCCGCGCTCAAAATTTGCCCGAACGGACCGTAGAGATAAGTTGCCACACGGGTTCCGGTCGAGTCGAAAAGACCGGTCACGTTTTTGTTGCCGTCAGTCAGGTAATAGTATGTGTTTCCGCCGTATGTCATGCATAGCGGCACGTCAAGACCGATCGGCTGCCAGACGAACGTCATCTTCAAGGAATTGCTGTCCAGCGCATCGTAAATTGCAATCAACTTGTAACCGTCGTAGACATAGTTTTCCTGTTTGGTGACGATACTGTTTTCCGTGACTTTCTTTTCGACACGACGCCCCATGTAGTCGTATTGGAATTCGAGAACTGTTGTTCCGTTAGTGGCACTTGTCAGGCGGGATTCCGTGTTCCATGTGTAGGTCCACGGGCCGTTGGTCAGCATGTTGCCGTCCGCGTCGTAGGTCGGTGTTTCGGTGACGGGCGGTGTCGCCGAGGTCGTCTCGATGGACGTATATTGATTCAGCAGATTCGAAGTATACTCTTTTTCGACCGTGTCCTCTTCTGCTTCCGTCCGGTTTCCGATCCCGTCGTAGGCATAATCCATGTCATTGAGCGTCGTGTTCTGGGAATCCTCCCGTACGGCGGTCAAGAGTTGCCCCTTTGTGTCGTAACCGTAAGCCCACGACGTACCGTCGTTCAAGGCCGCGGCGGTGCGCTGGTTGTCGTCGTTGAGCGTGTAGGCGATTTCCGCTACATTGTTCGCGGAAACTTCTACCAGGCGGCTGTAATCGTCGAAGGAGTTATCCATATTCAGGAATGGAGTATTCTGTCCGATCTGCCACGAACGGGACGCGATCTGATCCGTCCCCGGATGATACGCGTAGTTCAATGTAGCCGTGCCGTTTCCAAGGGTTGCCAGACGTCCGTCCATACCGTAGGTGTAGGCGGCAAGCGCGGTGTTCCCGAGCGAGATTCCGGAGGGCCGCTGTAACAAGTCGAAGCTCCGCACAACCGCAGTGTCCGCCGGAGACGGAAAGGTCTCCGAAAGAATTTTTCCGTAAATGTCGTAAGCGAGTTCCGTTGTTCCGGTCGCGTCGGTGACCTCGGTCATACGCCCGTTCGGATCGTAGGTGTAGTCGCGTTCAAAGAGGCTCGTTACCTCGATGTTCAGCAGTTCCCCCGCCCGGTTGTTGAAATTATGGAAATGCATAAGTACGCACTTTCTCTTTGGGTTGTCCAAATAAATGAATAATTTGAGATTGTTTCAATGGGAGGCTGAATTTTATCCCGTCAACCTCAAAAGAATATTTTTCTGAAAAAAGCTCCCTGTCTCCAACAGGAACATTACAATAAAGCCTAGGGTTTCCGGAAATATCATGTTTCAGAGAGAAAGCTAAATAGCTGTGACCATTCAAATAAAGAGCAAAATGAGATTTATCGGCGGAATCCGCTTTACAATGGATGGCATTTAACTTTTCCAAGGCATTTTGCTGTGAAAGTTTTTGAATATCAATTTTTTCTCCTTGATAACATAGATACATTTTTTTCTCTATTTTAGGACAAAATAATGCTTGATCAAAAACAAGATCACTTTGCCTGCCAAAAAAAGACCATTCCATACCTTCTTTCTGGTAATCCAAACAGAGCAGACTGCCCTCATAACGCCCATAAAGATAAAATGCAAAACAGGCAGAAAGAATCACAAGAAATATTATTGCAGCTGTAACCATGATTTTTCTCTTTCTCATCATACCCCCTCATGCAGGAAATTTAGGTTTCGGCAAAGAATCAGCTTTTGAATTGAACGTGTCCTCGGCATTATTCTTCCAGGACGACATCTCCTTTCACCACGACATCACATATACATGGAATCCTCATCCTGTTACCTTCCCACTGTATACCCTCACCATAAGAAACCATAGGAAGCGCGACTTTATACAATATCTTGCCTTTGGAATTCTTCAGATACAGAACGCCGCTTTTATCACCGGATTGTCCCGGCATTGTCGGTATATATTGCTCCCATTTATAAAAATAAATTTCTACGGAATATTTTCCATCAGGAGAAGGTATTGTTACATATTTCTCCTTCAAAGAAAAAAAGACAATCATGCTCATCACCAGACAAGTCAGGATCAGCGTAAATGTCACAATAATAATTTTTTTCTTATTTCCCATAAGGGAAAAACTCCGGTGCTGGACGTTTATAAACTTTAACATCTGAATAGACAAGAAAATCTTTCCCTTTCCGGTTGCGTATTGGCAGAAACGGCGTATTCTGTCCGATCTGCCATGAACGGGACGCGATCTGATCCGTCCCCGGATGATAAACAACGAAACATATTAATGGTCATTATCATATCCTTTTTTTGTGACCGAGCAGAAACAAAGCACGAAGGGTTCAGAGACATTTTTAGTTCCTACATCCCCACAAATATACAATAAAAAAGAATAATATTCAACGAAATACTTATCGACCGTTACTCTCTGTTTATCTCATTTAGGATTTTCAAGTTACAAAGCGGGAACAACAAACATTAAAAACAACAGAGATAAAAGAATAAATAAAAATACAAAAAAAGCTATACTATTCTTTTTGAGTTTATAAAAGAGCCATCCTGACAACAATATGACTGCAATAAAGAGCAATATGGCTGGCCATTCTGGAAAAGACATAGGATAAAAGAATATTCCTCCCACCCCCAATACCCAGGCTACAAAACAGATTTTTTGTTGAGATAAAAATGATTTAAAAGCCATGATGCATCCACGAAGCTCCTATTGTAAATATGTATCCTTCTTTTCCTGGATAAAAATAGCCGTACACTAGTTTCTTCCATTCACTTTCTTTTGTTTTTGCATAACAAACAATTATTTTAAGTCCCCCCAATTTATACTTAACGGAGATACTTGAAGGGAAGACAACTCTGTCATCACTTGCGAGAAAACCTCCTTTTTTATCTCGATCACCATGAGCAATTATTATGACTCCATAAATATCATCTTGGGCGAAAATATTTATAGCTGAGGAATAATCAGGATCATTGTGCTCAATGACCATAAATCCTTGCTCTCGCAATATTCGTTCTTCACCAAATTGCCAACTATTCCACATAGGGTAACCAATCAAATCAAGTATATGTACGATATTTGGCACGGAAACAATGCACGGGTTTTCCTTTGTTCCAGAAACGATTTTCCCCCATTTTGAAAACTCTTGAGAATCTAAATTTACTTTTTTTGCCAATGTCTCAATAGTATCTGATGGCAATGTAGATATATATAAACGTCTTGGCGAATTTTTATCAGCATTTGAATTCAAAATCCATAACCCTAATATGTCAAAAGAATTGATAAACATATTTTGTTCCACTCCATACAAATTCGCGCCTCCCTCTTCTTCTCCGATGGGATCTCTTCTTGTCCATCTGCCGAGGACGGAGCTGTAATAACGGTAATTGTAATAGACGAGGGCGGTTTCATCGTCGTGGAACTCACTGGAAAAACGGAGTGGATTGATCGATGCCATGGTACCTGTTGAGCTCAAAATTTGCCCGAACGGTCCGTAGAGATAAGTTGCCACACGGGCTCCGGTCGAGTCGAAAAGACCGGTCACATTCTTGTTGCCGTCGGTCAGATAATAGTATGTATTGCCGTTGTATGTCATGCACAACGGCACGTCCAAACCGATGGGCTGCCAGACGAAGGTCATAATGAGCGCGTTGCTGTCCAGCGCATCGTAGATTGCGATGAGTTTGTAACCATCGTAGACATAGTTCTCCTGTTTGGTCACAACACTGTTCTCTGTTACTTTTTTCTCTATTCGACGGCCCATATAGTCGTATTGGAATTCAAGCACTGTTGTCCCGCTGGCGGCGGTTGTCAGGCGGGATTCCGTGTTCCATGTGTAGGTCCACGGGCCGTTGGTCAGCATGTTGCCGTCCGCGTCGTAGGTGGGCGATTCGGTAATAGGCGGCGGTTCCGAGGTTGTCTCGATGAACGTGTATTGATTCAGGAGATTCGACACGTATTCCTTCGCAACCGTGTCCTCTTCCGCCTCCGTCCGGTTTCCGATCCCGTCATAGTCGTAGGTCATACCGTTCAGCGTCGTGTTCTGGGAATCTTCCCGCACGGCGGTCAACAACTGTCCTTTCGTGTCATAGCCGTAGGCCCACGCGGAGCCGTCATTCAATGCCGCGGCGGTACGCTGGTTATCATCGTTGAGCGTGTAGGCGATTTCCGCCACACTATTTGCGGAGATTTCGATCAGGCGGCTGTAATCGTCGAAGGAGTTATCCATATTCAGGAATGGCGTATTCTGTCCTATCTGCCACGAACGGGACGCGATCTGATCCGTCCCCGGATGATAGGCGTAGTTCAAGGTCGCCGTGCCGTTCCCGAGGGGCGGCCGCATCTGTATTTGTCTGTTCATCTGAATCATTATGATGTCTCTTTATCCATTTTTTTTATTTGGATCAGGTTTTTCTTTCCATGCATATGTGACTTTTTGCCATGAAATATAGAATGGAAGACAGTCCTAATATTGTATATGGAGCAGTTGAGAAAAATCCAAAAAGAAAAAAGCCAGTAAAGAAAATATTGCATGTCAGGACAAAAATGATTCCGATACGTTTCCCACAGACCCAGTAGAAAATTTTTTCGGAAATGGCCATTGCAAAATCGAAAAAAACTATAAAAATACAGATAAATTCCAGCAACATGTTCAGCGAGTAAAAACAGGTCAAGATATTATCATATAATGCATGCCAACCTCTATTGTTGTAAGAATAGAAGAAGTTCAATATATTCCATCCTCCGAAGACAATAATTGTGTTTTGCAACCCGATCAGAATTGCTTTATTCTTCAATGCATTAACAATTATCATAGCCAACCTCCTTCTCCAGCTTACCACAATATGTTTAATGAAACCGTTGTCGAATCTTTCATCTCCTTAATAAACATACTAATATCTATAAAAACAGACCAATATATAGTAAATAAAACTTGATTATTATCATCATTAATCAATCTTGTTCTGAATTCCCTGTGAATCGATCTAGGCATAATGCCAGAAAAACTATCTCCAGAAAAGTCTACTGCATATGGATGGTTCTGTGGAAAACGATAATCCAAAGTTTTTTTCCACAAGATAGTTGTACCTTCAATGTACCTTGTGACCTGCTGTTCCCAATGATAATGTTTAATTAAGGGACAATTTTCATCTTGAACAAATTTTGCGATGAATCCTGCTCCTAAGTAAGATTCGTTACTGACTCTACCTGCATTATATACCGGAATTCCTTTAGGTACTAATATATTCAGTTCTTCCAACAGTCGTGGAGATTCCGTAAGAGATGCATCAATATATATCTTTTGCATTTCCACATAAGTATTTTGTGGATTAGCACCGCTAACTTGTTTTCGAAGTCCAGGAGAAGGTGGGGTAACTATCACAACTCTATTTGTCGCGGTAAAAGTCATAAGCTGTTGTAATCCTAATCTATCACTCTCATGGATGGGCGCATTTGCGACAAAGATGTAATCAAAACGATGAGAAGTCTCAATGGGGTCTCTTCTGGTCCATCTGCCAATGACCGGACTGTAATAACGGTAATTGTAATAGACGAGGTCGGTTTCGTCGTCGTGGAATTCCGAACTGAATCGGAACGGGTTGATAGTTGCCATCGCGCCCGTTGAACTCAATATCTGTCCGAAGGGACCGTAGAGATAGCTTGCCACACGGGTTCCGGTCGAGTCGAAAAGACCGGTCACGTTCTTGTTGCCGTCGGTCAGATAATAGTACGTATTACCGCTGTATGTCATGCATAACGGCACATCCAAGCCAATCGGTTGCCAGACAAAGGTCATCAGCAGGGCATTACTATTCAGCGCATCATATATGGCGATCAGTTTGTAACCATCGTAGACATAGTTCTCCTGTTTGGTGACTATACTGTTTTCCGTGACTTTCTTTTCGACTCGACGGCCCATGTAGTCGTATTGGAATTCAAGCACCGTCGTTCCGCTGGTGGCACTCGTCAGGCGGGATTCCGTGTTCCATGTGTAAGTCCATGGGCCGTTGGTCAGCATGTTGCCATCGGCGTCGTAGGTGGGCGATTCGGTAATAGGCGGCGTTTCCGAGGTCGTCTCGATGGACGTGTATTGATTCAGGAGATTCGAAGTATACTCTTTTTCAACCGTGTCCTCTTCTATTTCTGTCCGGTTTCCGATCCCGTCATAGGCGTAGGTCATGTCGTTGAGTGTCGTGCTTTGGGAATCCTCCCGCACGGCGGTCAAGAGCTGTCCCTTTGTGTCATAGCCGTAAGCCCACGAAGAGCCGTCGTTCAATGCCGCGGCGGTGCGCTGGTTGTCGTCGTTGAGCGTATAGGCGATTTCCGCCACATTATTTGCCGAGATTTCTACCAGACGGCTGTAATCGTCGAAGGAATTTCCCATTACAAGGAACGGCGTATTTTGTCCGATCTGCCATGAACGGGATGCGATCTGATCTGTTCCCAGATGATAGGCGTAACTCAATATTGCCGTGCCGTTCTCGAGGGTTGCCAGGCGTCCGTCCGTGCCGTAGGTGTAGGCGGCAAGCGGGGTACTCCCGAGCGAGATTCCGGAGGGGCGCTGGAGCGTGTCGAAGCTCCGCACGATCGCCGTGCCCGATGGAGACGGGAAGGTCTCCGAAAGAATTTTTCCGTAAATGTCGTAAGCGAGTTCCGTTGTCCCGGTCGCGTCGGTAACTCCGGTCATGCGCCCGTTCGGATCGTAGGCGTATTCGCGTTCGAAGAGGCTCGTTACTTCGATGTTCAGCAGTTCCCCCGCCCGGTTGTAGGTGTAGGTGTGCACCTGCCCGCGGACGTTCGTCATCGTGGCGATCCGGCCGTCCCCGCGATAGGTGTAGGTTTCCGAAGTGTCGTCCGGATAGGTTTTTTCCGCGAGACGTCCCCGGTTGTCGTAAGAGAATTCCGTTGTCGCCGGAGTGTTGGAATCCTGCCAGGTCATGAGCGAGGTCATGCGTCCCTGATCGTCGTAGGCGTATTCTTGTTGGTAGGTGCCTCCGGAAACGGTCGCCAGTTCGCCGCGGGCGGTGTAGGTGTATGTCGTTGTGATCTCTTCGGGCGTGGTTTCCGTGAGTTTGTTTCCGAGGGCGTCGTAGGTGTATGCCGTGACGCGTTCGAGCGTGTCGACGGTTTGCGTGACCGCCGTCCAACGGCCCATGGCATCCAGCGTATAGCGGATGCCGACGGTTTCCGAACCTTCCGTGTGGTCGTTTCCGGTCGGCCGGTTGAACTCGTCATAGACATATTCGGTTTCGCCGAGGACGCTGCTTTCCGAAAGGGTGAGAATGCCGTCCTGATAGGTGTTCACGAGCGTCGAGCCGTCGAAATTCGTGGCGGTCTCGACCATTTCGCCGTCGGAGGGACCGAACACGCGGGCCGTATGGGTGGTCTGCCCGTTCTGCGTCGTCCATGTCTGCTTGCCGTCGCGGCTGGTTTCCGAGACGGAGACGAGGGTTTCCACGCCACTGAAGCGGAGGAACGTTTCCTGATAGCGGATGACGGTTACGGTGCCCCGGAGGCGGTAGCCGTCATCGAATTCCGTGATCTGGTCCGCGTTCCAGTCGACGGTGCTTCCCGGGGTGCGTTTCACCACCCGGTACTGGAGTTTTCCGGAAATGGCGTTATAGACGTTGATGATCTTCAGGTCGTCCGAGTTCTCCGTGGCTTCGACGCGCCCGAAGGAATCGTAGAGGGTCGTTTCCGTGAAGGAATCGGGGTAGATTTTTTCATACGTGCGGCCGAGGAAATCGGTCCGGGTCTTGACCCATTCCGTTGCGGAGGCGATTTCTTTGGAATAGAGTTCACCGTTTTCGAGGCCGTATTCGTAGGTTTTCGGAATGGCGGCCGTGCCGGAAATTTGCTTGGTCTGTCCGTCGAGATAAATCTCCACGCGGCTTGTTCCGCCAAGCGCATTGGCGGTCTGCTCGAAACACGGCCCGTGCAAGTAGGTCGTGACGGCTTCGTCTGGGTCCGTGCGGGAGACAAGCAGGCCGTCCGCGTCGTAGGTGAAAATCGTGACGAGTTCGCCTTCGTCCCGCCCGGTGACATTGGTTTCGATTTCGTTGTCCCGTGCGTCGTAGGTATGGAAGGTCGTCACACCGGCGACGTTTTCGAAGCGCAGGCGATTGAACACGTCGTAGGCGTATTCGGTCACGGTTCCATTCGGGGCGGTGACAAAACGCGGCCCGCAGCAGTTGTATTCCGTCTCGGTAACGTCGCCGTCGAGGGTGGTTTCCGTCAGGACCCGGCCGAACTGGTCGTAGGTGTAGACGGACCCGGCGGTCTGGAGCGTCGAAGGGATGTCGAAGACGTTTCTGGAAACGATGTTCCCCGCCATGTCCCGGACCGTGATTTCCCGGGTTCTCATGTCGGTGAGAAAACCGCTTTCGATCGTTGTTTTGAGGTCGTATGAACCGTCCTGCTGAATGTTGATCTTCTCATAGCTTGCGACGGAGACGGTGCCGTCGGAATTTTCGGTTTTCCAGTATTTCCCGGCGAAATCGCCGGAGGAATAGGAGTAGGTCTTCGTGACAAGGTTGCCCGTCGCATTCCAGAGGGCGCCAGGCGCGGCCGCCCTGATGTCCCACGCCTCATGCTCGAAATAAAGATGATACTCCCGGGAAATTTCTGTGTCCAGCACTTTGGTGACCACCGTCCTGGGGCGCATGTCCTGCGCGAACACTTCTTCCTGTTGCGACAGCGGCGTGTAGTCGTAAGACACGACCCGGCAGAGGGATTCGGCGGATTCCTCCGTTGCGTCCAGGAAGGGCGTGACGAGTTTGGTCTGACGGCCGAGCGCGTCGTATTCATAACGGGTCCATGTGCCGTTGAAATCTTTCGTGAATGTCGGCTTCCCGAAATTGCCGCTTCCCGGAACCGTCCCGTATTCGAATACCGATTCCAGACGTTCCTCCTCGTCCTCGTAGTTCCGGTATTCTGCGATCACCATCTCCCCGAACTGGAAGTTTTCCTTCATGCGGTAAGTCACGGCCTGATTCCGTCCGTTGGAACTGTATTTGACGACGGTCTGTTTTTCCAGGAACTGATTCACGTTTTCTTCCTGCGGCGTCCTCTCGAACATGGAGAGTTCCGCGGGGACGAGTTCATTTCCTTCCCGGTTCCAGAACCCTTTCGCCAGAATGCCGCTGTCGAAATTCATCTCGATGTATTTTCCGGTCAATAGTTCCTGCGGGTTATAAAATTCCACGATGCTGCACGATTCCTCTTCGCCGAATTCTGGAGCCTGTCCGGTCGGGAAGAAATCCGCAAAATCGAAGCCGGCCGCGTCTTCCAAGGATTCACTGGTTCTGACTTCCCGGATCAGTTCGCTGGCCGGGGTTTCCGGCACTTCTTCCTCTTCAAGAGTCCGTATGCGCGACCGCAACATGGAGTTTTCCGAATTATTATACTGATTTTTCGGAACGGAACGTGCGTCGACGACCAGCTGGACCTCTCCGGTTGTCGGGCTTTTAAAGGTGTAAGTGAGGGCGCCGCTGGAGGTGCGTTCGACGAAACTGCCTGGAATCGTTGTTGTCAGACGTTCCGCGCCACCTTCATATTGACAACTGGAAAGGGTCGTGCCCGTGAAAACATGCCGGTATCCGGAGGGGAACCGCAAACGGTATCCGCCGCCCTGACTTCTCTCCATTCGATAGGTAAAACCGTTCATGGGAATTCCGTCGTCACCGTCTTTCCAGTAGAACGGAACCATGGCGCCGGTGGGACGGCGCAGGAAGCAGAAACGCCAGGAAACAGGATCATCTTCCTCGTCATGGAAGGTGTCGGCATAAAATTCATCTTCGATGCAGGTGTCGCAGTTGTACTGTCCGTATTGGGTTCCTGCATAAGGAAACTTCGCCATGAAATGGCCGATCTGCAAAGGATCGTTTGAAATCGCCAGCGGAAAATCGACACGTCCGGAAAAACGCCCGATCGAGTTTTTCAAGTAGTTGTATTTGTTGGAAATCAGGGTACAGCAGGAGACACAGCCTTCCTGAGCCACGCCATTCTGCTCTTCATCCGGATAGATGGCGGGATGTTCCAGTTTTACCTTAAATTTAATATGGCATACCGGCTGGAGATGGCAGTAGCCGATCCATTCGGCGGCTTCCGGGGAATTGGCCTTGATGGCTGGCACGATCTTGTTGACATCAAGCGACATGAGGTCCGCGCGCAGGAATCCGGACAGGACCTGCCAGTCGCGGTCCTCCACCCCCTCGCAATCGGTCAGATGGTAATAAAAGTCGAATGTGTTTCCCGCGTCATAATCATAAGGGGTGGTGCTGGTGTAGGAAATGTCCCACGTTTCAGTGCTCTTCCTCGTGCCGCTGTTATAGGTTCTCTCTCCGTGGGAGTCGGAAACATCCTCCCCGCGGGTGATTGTAACGTCCATACTGAGCTTTTGAACATCAATGGTGAGCTTGGCGAAGTAGTCGGCTTTCTTGGTGACCAGGGAGTTGATGATGGCGGCGAGATCGGTGAAATGTTCCCATAACACAGGAACCTTCTGGCCGTCGAAGCTGTCGGCGGAATATACATTCCGTCCGGTGCTCGTATAGGCGCCCGGCATCATGAGGAATCCCTTGCCGTCGTTGAATTCAGGACGGACATCTTCTTCGTCAAAGGGATCTTCCAGTGACAGGTCCAGCAGGTTTGCCACGAAATAAATGCTTTTCGCCTCGGTCATGAGAGCGTTCCGGATCGTCTGAAGATCGCTTTGTAGGACAGAAACAGGAACGACCACAGATTTCTTCGGAAGAGTCATGCCGAAGCCGTGTCTCCAGCAGCCTTCGATCAACTGATTGTATGCAGCAACGTATTGGGCATTTTTCGGAGGCGTTACGGTAATGAATCCCATGGTGTTTCTCCCGTGTTTTCTTGGAAAAGGCTGAGAAGTGAGCGAGTCCGGGTTCGGAAGCCGCACGATATTCATGAAGCTTCGCGCGGCGTCTGATACACTGTTCCGGGAAGTGTTTCAGGAACAGGAGTTTTGGCAGTCGTTGACCGTAAACCATGTCCAATTGCCGCTTGCATCCACGCCCAGAACGGCATTGGAGCCCGAGACAGGAAGCCATTTCATCCCCCCTGTGGCACCTTGAACCAAAACCGCTTGTCCCGAAGGAGAAGGCAGAACGGAAAGCCCGGAAGACAGAATCTGAAGGAGCCCCTTAGCCACATTCTGTTTCAGACCCAATTTATGGACACCGTCTGTCATATTCGTGAATTCAAATACGGAACTGACGGTCGCATCGACGGTGATCGTGATGGTCAAATTGATATAAGGTGGGGCGGAACTGTTTCTGTCCTCCACACGGATGGAATTGTCTTCGCATCGGATGTCATTCAGAAAGGGATATTGTGCCGTGACCTGGAGCGTTTGTCCGGAAGATGAAACCTGCATCGGGGAAGCGGAATTCAACGTGCGTTTTTTCATACGACTTTTCCTTTTCCTGTTTGATTTATGGTCAAAAATCACACAACAATCATTTTTACATTTTATGTTGACAACTTCCAAGACTATACAAAACAGTCTTTCGAATATGATTTCCGCATGCAATCAGTTCAAGACACAACGTCGGGTATAAATTCCCTCTTGGGATTACATATTAAAGCATAAAAAGGATTTTTCAAGATCTTTTTTGAAAAAAATGTTTTTTTCTTTCAAAAAATGAAAATGGTTGAAAACCACAACTATCTATTCGAAAAACTTTCAATACCATAAACTTGAGAAAAAAACACCATATAAAATTCCGAACTGCGTCGTTGCTGGAAACAGGATGCATTCAATCCGAAATTTTTCCTATTCAGTCATTTCCCGTCGGGGACATTCTTCTGTTTTGCCCTGTCTGCTTCAACCCGCTTGCGGAATTCTTCCATTGAACGCCTCCTGTTTTTCTTCGTAAGTGTCTGGCGAAACCACCTATGAGGAGTGCGACGAACTCACAAAAGTTGGTATGAGTTACCGGACAGCAGAACACCATTTATGGGCTAGCAGTTCGGCCTGTTTGGCATAGGAATGAGAATCGACTCGACCTTGCGAAAAAGCTGGGCTTGGCCGCGCCCTACGTCACGCGTATCCTCGGGTTGGCTAATCTCGCCCCGGACATTGTCGAAGCCGTCTGCAGCGGGAGTGAGCCGGAGGGAGTCTCCCTTGCGCGTCTCGTCAAGGGCTTCTCGGACGACTGGGAGGAGCAGAGACGAATGTTCGGAGTTGCGGAATGGCCGGATCGCTTTTCTTGTCCTTGCAAGCAGATTGCGCGGCAAGTGCGTAGTCAATCCTGATTCCTTATAGCGATATGCGATCAAGACGAAACCTCACCCGAAGCGGAGCATGATCACTGAGCGGTTTCCCCGTTACATCTCGGAAAGAAAGGAACTCCCATTTGACAGGCGTCATGGAAACGTTGGAAGAACCGCGATAAAACACATGGTCGATCCGCTTCGGCGTTTGGTTGGCGGGTCCCGCATTGGTCAATCCGGTTTCCGTGGAAATGCGGTCCAATATTTTGCCGGCAACGCCGTCATGCCTCAAATTCAGATCACCGCAGACAATAACGCAGTTTTCAGGCGGAGAATTGCGTTTGATGAATGCAATGATCTGCTCGGATTGCTTCCGGCGCGCCTCTCCGGAAAATTTCTCTGAACCCGCCGCCAGATGCGTGGTGTAAACGTCCAGTGGAATCCCGTTCGGAAGATTGATCCGCGCCATCAACACACCTTTGGAAGCAAGGCGGTTTTCCAAAGAACCTTCGCTCTGAAAATATTCCGCTTCCGTAGCAAGAATCGTATGAGCGGCAAGGATCGCCAGCCCTGAATTACAAAGCTTGAGAGGATGCCGGCGACGGTCGAAATAAGCCATCTCTTTCCGTTCGGAACAGTCCGGAACCCACGAACGGAAAAGCAGTTCGGTACCGACGAACGACTCCTGAAGAGCAACGATATCGGCGGATGATGCGGCGATGCCGATAAGCGGCGCCTTGTCATTGGAAGCATCAAGCACGGGACGCGACTGGATATTGTAGCATAGAAGAGAGAAAGTGCTTTTCGGAGTGGCAACGGAAGGTGAAACGCTGTTGATGAAAACGCCGCTTCTTGAAACAGATGAACCGCAACAGCCAAACGAAAGAATCAGCAGGATGAAGCACAAGACACCGATGGAAAAAAGACAGAACAGCAGTTTCTTTTTCATAAGGCTTTGATTCCTTAGCAATTTCAAAAGTATTGGCATTTTTCCTGTTAATAATACTCGTTTTCTCATGCGGAAAAATCATTTTGACACATCCGTTGCGATTTTTTTAGCCGCGAAAAATCAAATTTTCACACACCTGTCCTAACAATTTTTTGAAAGGCCGAAAAAAATAGTGGAGCCACTTTGTCCGTAACAGTATATTACGGTAACATTTTATTATACGGCACAATAACATTTGAGGTTTGATATTACAAGTTTTTTACGGAATAAAAAAGCTCGAAAGGCAGTTCCTTCAGTTCACAATACTCCAGGATCGAAAAACCACTGTCCCAATACTCCGATAATTGCTCAGCCCAATATTGTCTCGATTCTCCTCGTGACATACCGCCTCCGTAAGTTGATTATGGCGATAATGTATCACGCTCATTTCAAGAAAGCCAGATGGGGCTGACTATGTGTATACAATTGTAGGACATTATCCGGAAGCGGCTCTTGCGGGCAAGCTGTTTCGGAACCGGGAAAATCTGCGGTATTGTGCCGAACGTGGAATCCGATTGCCCGGACCGAGGCTCGGACGTCCGGCGAAAGTTGCTGATCCCGAACTTTTGGCGCAGCTGGCGGACAATTCCGCATGCAATGCCATTGAAGGTAAGTTCGGACAATGCAAACGACGCCTCAGATTTGACCGGGTAATGGCACGACGCAAAGATTGCTCCGAAACAGTGATTGCCATTGCAATCCTCGCGGCGAATCTGATCCATTGGGAACGGGAGACCGCAAAGCTTTTGTCGCTCTGTTTCCAGGGCATGTTTTTCGGTAATGATTGCGATGCAAATACAGTTGTTTTTTGGGTGGCGGCATAATCTTCACCGGTTCAGCAAACCCTAACGTATGACACGTGAATATACGATATGATTTTTTTCAGAACATATAATTTGGACTGGCTACTTCCGGCAGTCACCCGCAAACTTGGTGTCACGCTTGATCATGTCAGAGAGCTTTACCACTGCCATGCCCTCCTCAAGCGTGATGGGAAAAGGCTTCTGATTACGGATGGTCTCGTAAATATACAACCAGATATGCCATGGTTCACAAGTAAACCCACCTGTGAGCGGTAAATCTTCTTCGATCCAGTTCAGTATTTCACTACTACCGAAATTGGAAGTGAGTGATGGTGTTTCCGCCGAAGCCCTGAGTGTTGCAAGTATCTGTTTTGGATCAAGATATTTTATGTGAAACATATCGCCGGAACTTACCAACGCTCCGCGATCGCCATAAACGGTATAAGCGGGTTCGGAAATTGCACATCCGCCGCTGACTTCGACATCAACCATTCGACCATTTTCACCTTCGAGAATGATGTTGAAGTGATCCTCGGCATCGCCAAGTGCGGCAATGCGACGTAACCGGCTATAATGTTTCACTATTTGGGAGTCGAGAAATTGGAGTGCATGATCGATAATATGTGGTCCCCAGTTATTGACAAGGCCACCGCCGCAGGCGATAATTGTTTGCCAATCGCCACGTCGTTGAAAGCCATTGAAGCGCAATCGTATTTCGAACACGTTACCGAGGAGTCCGGAATCAATGATTTTTTGCAGATGATGAATCTCCGCTGCAAAACGACGATTATGGCGAAGAAAGAGTTTTCCGGGGTATTGACGGGCGACTTCAGCTAATGTCATTGCCTCAGCAAAGCAAGTGGCAATAGGTTTTTCAATGAGAACCGACTTACCGGCACGCAGACCGAGAATTGCGTGGTCAACGTGAAAATTGGTTGGAGTTGCCACAGAGACCAACTCAATTTCCGGGTCCTTAACCATTTGGGCAGCATCATTATAGAAGCGCACCTGATGCCCCAACTTTTCTTCGAAAATCCCCTGCCGTTCGGAATCAATGTCGCATACCGATACAATGTCGAAGCGTCCTTCTGTTTTCAAGATTTCGACTAGGTGCATACCATATCCGGCGCGCCCGAGCCCGATAAGTCCAACTTTGATGGTTTGATGATTCATGATTTGACTCTCCATGTTTTCATTCAGTTTTCTGCTTAAGCCAATTTGAAAAGCATTGACTTATTCTGGTTATTGTTTGATTTTTTAACGCCCAAATTTCATTTTAGAGCGCCCAACATTGTCTTTTTTAAAATGCAATTAAAATCTTGATTTCTGTGAGTGAACCTCCAATCTTAGCATTGTGGATTTTCTCATGTTTTTATTTGAAAGCGTTGCTGTTTTTCATCCCAATAGCAAGGACATGGCGCTAGCTGTGCTGGGGTCAGTCCTAATACTCGAAGCGGATTCGTCAGCGCCATTTCGACCAGTTGTTCCTGTGTAGCGATTTTCCATGCGGCCAATTGATTGACACATTGCAGGATATTTGAGGACGAGCCAACCAAATATGGGAATCCAGCCACATGCAGCAATCCATCAGGGTCCAGCACCACGGTCTGTCCGGCATCACCGGGGTAGCTGTCCGGCGGCAGACCTGCCCAGCGTGCTGCATCGCTTGTGATTATTACATGTTCCGCTCCTTTGGCATAAAAAATGGAACGAACCACGGCTTCCGGCAGATGGTGCCCATCGGTAATGATCATTGCGTCAAGACGTTCCTCGGCCAGTCCAGCCCACAATGGATTATGATGACGGTTAATCAATTCCGGACAACCGTTGCCTAAATGAGTCAGCAGCGCGGCTCCGGCATCGACACAACGGGAGATATCATCAGGCGAAGCCAGCTGATGTCCCAGCGAGACGGTTACTCCAAGTTCCACGGCACATTTAACCAAGCGCTCGGCGCCGGGACTTTCTGCGGCAATGGTTAGTAATTTTACCCGTCCATTTGCCCAGTCGAACATCCGTTTGAATAACTCGCAGTCGGCATCACGCACATATTCGGTACGATGTGCCCCCACGGCTCCAATACAACGGGAAATAAAGGGGCCTTCCAGATGAATACCCGGTACAATTTGTGCCAGTTGCGATTCATCCAATGCGCGGGCGATAAGGGAGAGATTGCGTCTATACAACTCTTCCGGCACGGTAATGACGGTTGCAAGCAATGCCGCGGTACCTTTCCGGTGATTCTCACTAACGACACGACGAAAATCTTTTTCCGTTAATTCGGGGCCGGAAAAATCCACCCCCAGTCCGCCATTTACCTGCAAATCTACAAAACCAGGGACTTCAAACATTTATTTATCTCCATGTTTTATCAACTTGTCTATTGCTGTCTATTGTTGAAATAAGGTGACCTCATAAAATGTCCTTTTAGGAGATCGAAGGTCTTTCGGACAGTCGCAGTAAGTAATTTTGCCGTTTGAAAAGCTCTTCAGACATCCGAGCCCTTGTTTCTTAGAAGGGATTTCGGCTCTTTCCGCCTGTTTTATGCCTTCAGGAGTTCTTCGATGCGCTTTCCTTTCATAAAGGAGGCGTAGCGATCCAAGTTGTAAGCCAGATTCCGCAGTCCGATTTTCACCTTCGCCCGGACAATTCCGATTGTCCATATGATGAAATTCTCGGCTCGCCTCGTCTGGATTCCAAAGACGTGCTCGATTCTCGACCTTATTTTCGCCAGTGTCCTGTTACCTTGGATTTCCCGTTCTGAATGAGGCTTGTTTCTACAGTCTATGGTTGTAACTCCATTTTAAGAGGATCCCATAAGTAATGACCCCTTGTTCTGGACTGTTGGGGAGAGCGTATCCGTCCAAAATCCGATTTGGCGTAATCAGCCTTGAATTGGGAATGATTTCATTCATTTTGGCTGCTCCTGCAGACCCGTTCCTTCACACCCGTTTTTTCCAGTTCCTCGAACTTGGCTTTGTCGGCCGCCGAAACGTGGCCTTCCACCCAGCCGTCATCCAGCGGGTCGTTCAATCGCGCTTTCAGGTCGCGGAACAGCCGGAACAGATCGATGAATCCGCCGATTCCGAACCAGAACGTGGAGATGGCCGCCATGACGCCGGGAACCAGCAGATAAACGACAAGGCTGTAATGTCCCCACCATGCCGTCGGCCAAGGCGAAAACACGTTCCAGACGGCTGCCACGATAAAGATCAGGACGAAGCTGTAAACGAAGCTGTAGATAAAGAACGCCCAGGCGATGAATTTGTCGCCGGCAGTGTATTCTTTGGTGATGCCGAGGAGTTTGCTGAAGACAGTGCGGAATGACCATTCCAGCTGTTCTTTTTTGTCGCCGTCCAGATTGTAAATGCCGCGGTGAAGCATCCGGTCAAGGTTGAACGGTTCTTTCATGGTCAGAAAAGAAACCAGACAGTAAAGAAAAAGCGTAACCAGCATAGTGATAAAATAAAACTCATAGCTGTTGACCGGGAATTTTACCGGATTCATTTCCCATACCACATACGGATTCAGCGGCGAGGAGACTGTGGACAGGAAATTTCCGACCGGTTCCACCCATTCCATTTCCGCCAGCCACGGATAAACCGTATCTGCCCAGTTGCGTTGAACAAAGATTCCTCCGAGCGACATCACCATCCCGGTGATCAGAGAAGTGAACGCCCCGGCAGTTGTTCCGAAACGGCTGTAAAGACCGAAGATCATCACCGGCCCGCACCCTCCCAGCCACATCGTGCAGACCAGTGTGACGAACAAATTGATGTAATCAAGCTGCGCCATGTATTTGGAACCGAAAAAAAAGAAAATCCCGATGCCGATGGCGACTAGGCGAAGCACCCGGACGTGCTGTTCCGGCGTGAAGGGTTTTTTACGCAGCGGCATGATCACGTCCTGCGTCAGCGTGATGGTCGCGCTGTAAATACGGGTGTCGTCGGTTGAAATCATCGCCAGCACCATCAGCAGGGCAAACAGACCGAGCAGCCCGGGCGGTAGCATTTCCCGCATGGACGATGCCAGCATCATCTGATGGAAAAGAGTGCGAAACTGCTGGAATTTGGCATTGCCCCGGGCTTCACTCGCAGATTTCGAAGATACTGGGGTTCCCTCGGACATGGTGTTTTGCTTCGCATTGGCAATCTCAATCTCTTTCAATGCTTCGTGAGCGGTGTTCAACATCGGCGTATCAAGGTTCTTTTCCTGGGATAACGGGTCGTCTTTGCCGATTTGATGGAGTCGCTCTGGAATCGCTGCGATTTTTGTGTTGAACTCTTGGCGTTGCGCGTCATCGGGAATCAGTTCTTCGGAAATCTTGACCGTCATGTTGTTACGGATTTTCTTCGCCTCCGGCGCCCAGTTGCGGTGATTCATCAGTGTGATGATCGCAACCGCAATCAGAACATAGAAAATCGTGCAAACGGTTCCACGCCATGCACCGAGCAGCCCGGCCATTTTCTGTTCATGCGGAGATTTGGCAGCGGTGCTGGTTCCATCTCCCAACCAACTGCCCCGGTGAAAAACGGCGGAGAAAATGGTGACGACCACAAAAAAGAGATTGAAGTCACGCAGTTTCGACAGGTCATAGGGATTCAGGAAACTTTCCCCGAGCACCCGGTCGGAGAGCACCGGAACGATTTCCTGCGACCAGCTGAATTTACAGAGGACGAAGATTACGAACGTTACAATCAACGGAAAGCAGAGCATCCCCTGAACCGCGCCGGTGACGACCAGTGCCAGGGTTCCTCCCATGCAGATGATGGAAATCGCCAGCGCCAGGCAGACGAGGATGATTGCCGTAAATGTCGATATCGTGAATCCGAAAACGGAAAACGTCTGCGGAAGGTCGAAAAAATAAATGAAAAAACGCGCGGCGATGGCCGGCATGATCATGTTGGCGAGCATTTCTGAAATACTGCGCAGCGCGGAGGCGAAAATGCGGAACGGACGGTTGTAACGCATTTCCAGAAACTGGCCGAGAGACAGCGACTTGGTTTCGCGAAAACGGTAGGTGACGAATCCGAGCAAGCCCATGAACACCCCCAGCGGACCGGTCAACAGCTGCCAGAAAGCCAGGGCAAACCCGGTCTTGTAATGAACCTCGACATAGGCCGCCAGCCCGATGATGGAAAGTGCGCTGGCGATGTCGCCGACGCTGATGACGTATCGTCCGCAAATCCGCCCCGCCGCCAGAAAATCCACCACCCCCCGGATATATTTCCGTGAATGGAGCCCCACCCATAAGACGAATGCCACGGGCACAATTACGATCAGCCAGTCAATCCACGACATTTGTACACATCATTTTCGTTGTTGCTCTATTTTGACAATCATGAGTCAAGCTGGAGCAATAAATTTTTCAGGTTGAATTCCTGTTACTTCAGCAGTCTGCTGAACATTTCTCTGTACTCATTTCGGAGTTCATTAGTGTCAGGGTCTGCTAGGTGCATATATTCATAAAACAGGAAAAGTCTTTTTTTGACACCGATTTTATCCAATGTGGCTGAGAGAAGTTTCACTTCAGCTTCAAGGCGTTCGGGAGATTTGCACGGTTCGCCTGGAAATCCATGCCTTCCGGCGATCATGGGAAGAAATTCCGAATCGGCGACAGGGTTCTTCTTACGGTTCAGTTCATTGAAACGGATCGTAAATTTCTCGACGGTATCAACAGGTCTCCAAATTCCTTCAAGACTACGGCTCACATATTTGATATGCCAGTCCACAGGATATTTGAAAAGCCATTTGTCATCGCTTTCATTGGGAGTCATGGTGTAAAGAACAGTCTTTATGCCAGGGTCAAGTTCTTTGCAGAGCCGATGAAACTTTCTTGTATATTCCGTCAATGTTTTTTCAGCGAAGGCCGCATCTATATTTTCTGGTTTTATATTCGGATTTGCTTCGGAAAATTCTTTTTTGCGGGCTCTTGAATAATCACAATAACAGGAAGAGGCATAGTCATCGCAGTATCTTATAAAATCGATATACATATAGTCAGGATGATATTTTTCGATCTGTTCTCTTACAACCTTCAGCCCGCGTTCCTGAACTCCGGGATAATCCGGACAAAGCCAATATTCCTTCGGCCAGAGTTTTTTGCCCGCGAGATAATCTTCCTTGGGGATATTGTGCGGGAAATCGGCCGGGTCCGGACTGCCTTGGCACGACATGAACAAGCTGAACGTGAATCCGCATTTCAGCCCAACTTTCCGGCATTCCCTGACTAACACGTCCAGTTGGTCAATGGAACTTATCATGGCGTTTTTATCATAATATCGGCTGGGATAAGATGTTTTTTTCAGAACGCTGTTGACAACAAGGCCGTCAAATCCCATGTCCTTGACATTTTTAACGAGTTCCCTGAGCTGCTCTTCGGTTTTCAGCCTGTAGATGTGGCTGAACATTATTTTTTCGTCAAACCTGGGTTTGGGGAGCCGGATATATTTGTCCAGGTCCTCCTTTGCGTCGGACGCTTCGGCTTTTCTGACGGCGGCAAGCAGGCCCATCCTGGTAACGGCCGGATCAGTTTTGTACAGTTCCCCTGAACCCGCCCAAAATATCGATTTTTCCAGTAAATCCTTTTTATAAGCATCCATTTTCGGGTCTGTGCTTTCGGCGAAACTCAAACCGGATGCGACGACCTTGCCCCTCGGATATCCGCTTTCCGCCAGAACCGTTTTTTTGTCGGACGCGGCAATCAGCGGCACGGCGGTCTTTCCGGTCCTGAAAGTAAAGAGGTTTTCCTTTTCCCATTCAAAAAGCTGTGGCAGCCCCTCCGTTATCCGGCTTGGCGCACCTTCTTTTTTCAGCAGATTTTTTCCTTTTCTTTCAGTAATGTCCCGGATGAATTCGGGGAACATGTTGCTTTTGCCAAAAATGCCGTCGCCAAAACAGCCGCAGCCAAGAACCAGGCCGCGTCCGGAATCGACAAACTCAAGGAGATTGGTAACAAAATCAGTTTCTTTTATGTTGTTGTCGCTTTTTCCCGCATCTGTTTTTGAAAGCCCGGAGACATCGCTCAGGACGACTACATCATATTGAAAAAGGTCTTCCTTTTTCAGACTGGAAAACTCCTCGATCTTCAATTTCCCGGAAGCCTCAAGCTGCGAGATGATTTTTCTTGAAACCGCATGTCCGTCGATGCCGGAATAAATTCCGATCTTCAGGGGGAAACGCCTCCCGCCGCCGAGCATCTCTGGCACAGGAAGGCTTTCTATCACGGCATCACTTGCGGCAACATACTTATCTTTGGAGGCCGCGGACAAGATGATGACCAGCGCAAATCTTTCGACATCTTCCGGAAGAGTGAAACTTCCTTCGATCTTCTCCCATTTTTCAGAAAGTACCGGATTGCCTGAAAAATTGACTCCCGTATGCTTTGCCGTCATCTCGCCTTTTTTCCATGTCAGGATTCTGACCTCAAATGCGCCGGCATTGCCTGAAATCATGAAAGAATAACAGTATTTGCAGCCCTTGGAGTTATTGACAATCGCCCTTCCGCCGCCGTCGACGCCGCTGCAGTCGCCGATGATGATTCCGAGTCTGCTTCTGGCATTATCGATATCTTCCAGGAGCTTCATGTAGAAACATTTTCTGTCGTTGGCCCGGTGCATGCCCCATTCAACCTTTACCGGCACACCGCCCATGAAAATCCCCCAGTCCTCGGGCAGTTGCGGCAACGGCGACCCCTTCAATCCGCGCAAATGATTGATTTTTTTGTATTCGCCTTGTGTCAATGCTTTTTCCGGCGCCGGATTACCGAAGAGATTTTTTGTCCCATCAGCACCCGCGACGCTGAAAACCGCAGCCATGAATGACAGCAGATAAAAAAACAGCTTTTTCATTCAGCCTCCTTTTTTGAATCGATGAAAAGCATTTGCTCCAATGCCGTTTTCCCAGGATTATGGAAAAAGGGACACTGCCTTCTTTGACTTATTTTGAATAAACGCACTCGTTATAAAGGATGTTATAGTCAAGGGGCTTGCGTTTGCCGACATGGCCGTCGAGATACAACAGGTTGAATGAACCGGAATGCCTCGTCGCGAAAGTTTTCATGACCTGACTGACAGAATTGAACGAATAAGTGTCATAGCCTATGTATGCGTTCAAGCCGTCGCCGATATAAACAAGGGTGGAAATTCCCTTGAGGAAAGAAATTTTCACCATTGGTATGGTATCTCCCCACTCGTTGGATCCGGACTGTCTGCTGCAAGCATAATCGATATAGCCGGAGGTATTGTAATTTTTGCCGTTATAAATGAAATTCAACGCCTTCAAAGGGGTCGGGTAAAGTTCCTTTTCGGAACATTGCATCGCCGCAAGCCCGACATAAGGGCCCATCGTGTTGTACCACCTGGATTTCGCGCCGGATCCAACCTCGGTGCGGGAACACGGAATCAGGAAACCGGAATAGTCGGACTCATATCCCATTACTGCAAGGTTGCACTGTTTCAGGTTATTGACGCATGAAATTCCTTTGGCCTGTGTCCTGGCTTTGTTCAGCGCCGGCAGCAGCATCCCTGCCAGAACGGCGATGATCGCAATAACAACCAGAAGTTCTATGAGTGTGAATTTCAAGACGGCTCTGTTCATGATCTATACCCTCCTTTTTACAGTTTGACGTCAAGGCGTCCAAGAATATCGGACGGATCGGCCTTGTAAAATATGAAATTTTCCATAATTGCGGAAAAATAAGCCCTCAGCTCCCTGTTGAACATGCCGCTGTGGAAAAGATAATCGCCCTCGGCAGGGAAAAACTGCGAGAATTCTTCCGAATACCACTCGTGTTCCTGAGGCGCGATGTCCCGGCGAACCGATATGGCCCCGGTAAGACCGCAGAATTCTTTCTGGAAAGGCCTGGACAAAATTACCTTGACAAGCTTCCATATCCTGTCCGCATCATTTTTTGTGATGTCATGATCCAGATGAGTCTGGATGTTGCATGTGTCCAGAAGCACGATCTTTCTGCCGTCCGCGGAATAGGGCTTGAGGCGGAGCTCGTCTATGCATATGTCCTGCCTGTTTTTGTTCTGCCGGCTGATCCACGAGCCCAGGGCAAAGCCCATTCCTGACGTATTGGAACAAAAAGAGTCCTCCTCCTCGAAACGGATGCCTCCGCATATTTCCAGAAAATTCTTTCCTGCGGGAGTGTTGAAAAACGGAACTTCTATGCCGGTGTCGGCGGGGGAGATTTCATGACAGGACGCTTTCAGAGAAAGCAGAAGGGGCAGAAGTTTGATGAAAGGCCACCTGGAATTCTTTTTCCAGCAGATGCTGGCGGGCACGATGTTTCCGGCCCGGCATGCTTCCGTGTAACTTTTCCACCATTTGAAGTCTCCGCCCGCGGAATCGACGTCAAAACCGATCTTCCTCATAAGCCGTCCATTGAACCCCATCTGGTAGGAAAAAGAATAAAACGGCAGCGCTGTCCCCAGGTTGATCTGCGGATAATTATGCAGTTCCCTGAAGACCTCCTCGTAATCGCCATATCCGGAAAAGGTGCTCAACCCCGGGATCGGATAGGACATGCCGTACGGACATAAAATAATCTTGGCGCTGTAGTGTTCACTGCACTCCTCCCTCGTAAAATAGGGATTCAGAGAAAAAACATTTTTCAGTTCAACTTCTATGAAAAGCCTGTTTAATTCTATATGTTTTTTCAGGAGAGCAAGCATCTTTTCGGCGCTGAGGCTGTCCATCAGATGGTAAAATTCTATTTTGATGGGCCGGGCGCCCGCGAGAAAGGAACCGTTTCCGTGGACCAGCTCGACGACCCCTTCTCTTTCCAGATTCGCCATGGCTGACCTCACGGTGGCATAACTGGAAGAGAACTTCTCGCACAACTCATGATAAGTCGGCAGCCGGTCGCCGGGTTTGAGATTGCCGGATTCAAGCTGTCTTTTCAAAAAACGCCTTAAAGTGTCAATCAACTTAGCCATTTTTTGACCTTTTGAATTTTCGGTGGAATCTTAGTTATATACATAAATATATATCAACTCATTTTTATTGTCAATAGCTTTTTTGAAAAAAATCGGAAAAAAAGTGAGATTTTCCTGGTTTTCATCAAATTCGTTTGAATTTAAAAAATTCATTGATAATGAAAAATTAGAGATAGTCTTCGCTGAAGCAAAATTTTACTTTGAAATTTCGGGAAAAACGGGACTTGGGCGAGCGTTGATTTTCAGCGGGTTGTAAATTGACTCGTTGACTTCATACCATTTCCGCTCGATCGGAGTGCGATGGCTTTTTGCACACAAAGGTTGGATTGCGGACATAGCAAGTCAAGATTCTCAGCCTCAAAATGGTGGAAGTTTTACCGGGAGTTCGAACCTGAAAATGGGTGTCCGTCCGGGATTCGAACCGCTCGGTATACCACGAAAGACATTAGTTTCTTATGATCAATATATCGGAATCGAACTCACGATGCCGCTCAAGTTGAAAAGCATTGGCGGACACCGCAACGTCATCGTCCCGGAGGGGAACGGCATGACGCTCAGACAGGACGCCGTCATCCGCGCGATCCGCAACGCCCGGAAGTGGACGGACATGCTGGTCACGGGTCAAGCCGCCAACCTGACCGATCTTGCGAAAAAACTTAGCCTAGCCGCACCTTACGTCACGCGCATCCTTGGATTGGCCAATCACGCTCCGGACATCGTCGAAGCCGTCTGTAGCGGAAGTGAGCCGGAGGGAGTCTCCCTTGCGCGGCTCGTCAAGGGGTTCCCGGATGACTGGGTGGAGCAGAGAATGGTGATGGGGTTCAGGAGAGGGTAAGGACATTTTCAGAAAAATAATGGTGTGGCTATATGCTCAGCAATTCAGTCGGGTTCCTTCGGAAATATATTCCCGTGGTATTGCTCGTATGCCGTCGCGAACAACGTCTTCTTGATTTGAGCCAGCCATTCGGTAATCCCAAATCAATCGGGGAAAATGTGCGAAAAAAGTCTGGACACTACCGAATTTTTTGACGGTGCATATCTCCTATAAATGTTGGGTAATTACAAATATCACTCCGCTAAAATAAAATCCTCAGCTTTTATACGAAATCCGGCAAAATCAAGCAGGAACTCATATAAGCTGGGGATTTTCTAAAGCTGGGGATATCCGGCGGAACGCCTTAACCGGGGTGTCGCTTTGCTTCGGAAAAACTGCCTCTTTGCCGGAAGCGAAAAAGGCGGGCAGAACCTGGCCATCCTATATTCTTTCGCCGTCTCATGCAAGGCAAACGCCGTTCCGGCAATGGCTCGAAGATGTCCTGCCTCGTCTGATGACCACGTCGGCAAGTCACATCGACTCCGTTCTCCCGTACCTTCGTAATAAAACCAAGGCACAATAACTCCTCCGCATTTTCGCCATCCCACATTCTTTGCAGGTTTCCATCCGCGACAAGTATCGCGCTGGACGCTTACCTACATCACAAGCACCGCAATTGGATATGATATTCTCCCGGTCCACTAGGTTCGATATCAATACTGCTGTTTACCACTGCTAAAATTTTTATTCAAATTTCCTTGTGATGATTTTTTGTATCACGCACGGGATGTTCAGAAAGAGCGTCAGCCATCGCATGATGAGACTACGTTGGAGGCCGACTTTAAAGAATGGACAGGAAGGTCAAAGTATTTCTATGACCGCTGTCCCGTGGGGTTGCATAGTAATGGTTCCGTCTGCAAACGCGTCTCCGACGATGTTTTTCCCCTTTTCCTCTGTCTTGAAAGAAACTTCGAAGTCATTGAAGTTGGAAACAAACAAAAGATTTCCGCGTCTGGAGAGATCGACTCCTTCCGGAATCCCCGTTTCAGGAAGTCGTGCGAGGGATTCGGCATATTGCACCATGGCGGAGAGAAACGCTTGATCCGTGATGTCCGCTGCGTAGTAAAGTGCATGGCCTTTCCCGAACTTGTTGACCGTCAGGAAAGGTTCCCCTTTGAAAACAGAATTTTTGTATGTCAAGACACTTTTTGCCGTTTTGAGGGAGATTCCGCCGGCCCAATGTTCAATCGTTCCTGCGACCTCGCGGCCATCCAGCGTGCCGTTGACCACGACGTGTTTTCGTTCAAATTCATCGGTCGGTTCGTAGGATGCGGGGATTTTTGGCGTTATTCCCTGGGAAGCATATTCGATCCCGTCGGACAGTTCCAGTCCGAGAAGCTCTTTGAGGTGTTCCGGGCCATGTTCCTGAAGATTTTTGGAGTATTGGTCATACATTCCGGAACGTCCGTTGATCAGGATGGTTCCACCGTCCGCCACATAGGTTTCGAGTCTTGAGGCCAACTCCTTTGACACATGCGCCTGAATGGGAAAGACGACCAGTGAGTATTTCGAAAAATCGTGGTTGGAGGATATGATTTCAGGAGCATAACCGGACTGGAAAAGAGCTTCATGGGTTCGGCTTTGAAGCTCATTGAGAATCGTAGCTTCGCTTATGAAACTTAACGTATAAATCCAACTGGCACGATAATCGTAAACAAGTGCCGTTTGTGGTTGGGGAAGGGGGAAAGCCGGATAGTTTTTTAATGCCCGATTCGCTTCGGCAAGGAGTTTGCAAAATGCTGCATAGGTGCGTCCTGGATGGCCATCCTGAGTCAGAACCGTTTTGTGAGTTTTTTCATTCCCCGCAAGATGGTTTGCCCAGAGGAAGTAAAATATTTTGTCGTATCCGTGTCCGACGAAAAGCCAGAAATAGAAACGCATGAGGTCATTCAGAGGCGCCCCCGGCGCGGGAGGGGTCTCAAGCATCCATGGATTCACTCCGGGAATGAGTCCGCGATAGAGATCCGTGTGAAGAATTGCCGCCGCCGCTTTTGTCTCGCCCGAAGGATAGAAATCTTCTCCCGCAAAATCCAACTTTGAAAACACGTCATACCGGTCATAGCGACAATAATTGTTTGTCCCGATCTGTGCGGAAGGAATGCTTTCACGGATTGCATCGGACTGCATCGTAATAAAGGATGCCTGTGTGAGATTCCGGAATTCATACGATGCGATGGTTCGGCACGATCCCATATTTTCATTCGAGCCTTCGAGTTCTATTTCGTTCCAATCGGAGAATTCTCCACTCCAGAACGTTGTCCCCCAACATCGGTTCAGGGTTTCAAGCGTTTCGTATTTTTCCTTGAGATACTTCCTGAATGCGTTTTGGCATTCGGGGCAGAAGCACTCATGAAATCTTGAACATCCGGGTTCGTTGTCGATCTGCCACGCAAACAGATTCGGATCATCTTTGAATTCATCCGCCATCTTTTTGGCTATACGCAGAACGAATTCCCGATACTTTTTGGAAGTATAACAAGTGTGATCCCTTACCCCGAACCAAGCTTTGTCCGTATTGCGATTCATTCGCAGTATTTGAGGGTATTTGAAACACATCCACGCCGGTGCGGCCGAGGAGGGGGTGCAGAGGACCGTCTTGATTCCATGCTGACCAAAAATATCCACGGCATCGTGAAGCCACTTGAACTCAAAATTCCCTTCGGTCGGCTCAAGATGCGACCAGGAAAATTCCCCCATCCGAACGTATGATACCCCGGCTTCCTGCATAAGGCTCGCATCATACTCGACACGCTCGATATTCCATCCTTCCGGATAATACGATGTTCCAACTCCAATCTTCATTCTTTACAACCTTTCCAATGCTTCATTTCTTTGATTTCTTTTGTTTTGAAAAATAAATTCATCTACAAATGAATTTTGAGAATTTGAAAGGGCCTGGCAACTCATGACGAAGCCCTGTGGGATTTCCGGAACGCAATCGGAGGAATTTGCGTTCTCTTGCGAAAAAACTTGGAGAACTGATAGCGGTCGGAAAAGCCCAGAACGGAGGCGATTTCATCCAGACCTTTATCCGTGTTCTTCAGCAGATAGGATGCCTGTTCAAAGCGCAATTCACTTACAAACTCTTTTGGGGTCTTTTTGACTTCGCGAAGGAATAGACTCCGGAAAAAATTCCGCGGCATGCGAAGTTTTCCGCAGACCTCTTTGAGCAGATTTTTCTCAGATAAGCCCGATTCGATCATTTCCACACTCCGCATGATACGCGGGTCCAAATCCTGGAAGGACGAAAGAAAGCTAGCCTGCGGAACTCCTGCCAGATAATAAAAGACAATCCGTTGAATCATCAACTGTTTTTTCCCCTGATTGCGGCAACGGATCAGCGCTGACAACTGTGATCGCAGATAATCCGATTTCATCGAATAGATATTCCGACGGAGCGATTCCAGCGCATTACATACCCGGAACCGGATCGAAAAAAATAGGCCGGGAGTAATCATTCCGCTCTCGTAGGTCATATTTGATGGTATCAGAAACACCTTCGACGACGTCATCCTGTGAGGTTTTTCCCGATAGCGGATCCAAGTTTTCGCACTCAATGCACAATACAGTTGCCATTCCATCTTGGAGCTCTGTTCGGAGGGCCAGTCGGTGATGGACTGGCAATTACAATCGATGACTTCGACCGTGTAGGAGTCCCTTTGGCTGGTTTGTTTCCAATCCAACTCCGGCAGTTCAGGTAAGGCGACGGGAGAAACTGGAACCATGCTTTTGGCCATTTGAATTTTTTCCAGCTCATTTTTGTACGGGAAGGTAAACTTTTTGCCTTTGAACATTTTTCGATAAAAACACGGGGGATAGCTATTGTTTTTTCGAAAGAAATTCGAAAACTGAAAGCGATTGGAAAAACCAAGCTCAAGGGCGATCTCATCCATACTTTTGTTGGTATGCCTGAGATAATGCGCTGCACGTTGATGACGCAGATCATTCAAGAACTGTTTCGGAGATTTTTGAACTTCGCGCCGGAATAAACGCTGGAAGAGACTCTGGGACATATTGAGCCTTTGGCAGATATCTTTCATCAGACAGTTTTTATGCAATTCCGTCTCAATGATCTGGACGGCTTGGATAATGCGGGGATCCAGATTCTGGTAAGGGGAAACAAATTCTTTGGAGGCGATCTCTGCCAAATAATGAAATACAATATTTTGAATGATCAGCAACTTTTTTTCCGGATATCGGCAACGTGTCAAGGCGGGAAGCATCCGGATCAGAAAATCCGAGTTTACCGGATAGATGTTGTGTCGTAGCGACTCCAGCCCGTCACAGTGAAAAACAATGGCGAAAAAGAATCCGGACTGAATCAATTCCGTGGAGAACGGCATGTTTGATGGCACTAAATATACGTATTTCGGGGTCATCTGAAAAAAACTGTCCTCATAACGAATGTTTGTTTTCGCACCCAGTGAACAGTAAATGGCCCAATTTGAATTGAATACATGGTTGTATGTCCATTCACGAATCGGATGAAATATGCAATCCACAATACTCACGGCATATCCCTTTTGGCCGCTCTCGTTTTTCTTCCATACCATGGGGAGCAAGTGTTCCAAATAATGTGTTTGTGGCATTTTTAATATATCTTTTTTATTTTTTGACATTTACATTTGTCATGTGTCTTGTTATAATATAAGCAACATAAAAATGATTTGCAAATAAAACCGTGAAAAAGTTCAGTTTCAAAGAATTGGGCAGGAAAAACAGGGCAGTAGAATGCTCGCAAAGTGAGATAAGAGCAGCATTTTGTTAGGTATGGACGCAAAAAATTATGAGAAAACAGCAAAAGGAAAAATCATCCACCGACAAGTGATCCCCCAGCTCTGCAAGGCGGAAAATCATTGGCTCATGCGGTTTTCTGCTCGGTTAAATATCTACAGAAGAAACCATTAACATAAGGAGGGCGCATGAACCAGAACACGATTCAAGACTGTCGGGCTGAAAAAATTTCCGATTTTTTTCAGAGGATGCAATAAAGTGCTGCAGGAAACCATAGCGTTCTATCGGAACAATGTAGTTGTTTTGATGGGAAGAGACATTTCTTTTTTGCAAGAACGTATAAAATATGAAGAGATCAATGAAAACCCTTTGAAATACGAAGAAACCCCATAACCAGGAAAAAGAAAAATGAAAGAAGAAGTCGGAATAGGGAAAACAAGTGTTTTTCGGAGGCGCTTTACATTAATAGAGCTCCTTGTTGTAATTGCGATCATCGCAATCCTTGCGGGAATGCTCCTTCCTGCGTTAAACAGGGCACGTGAAAGTGCACGTATGAGCGCTTGTACTAGCAATTTGAAACAAATCGGTATGGCGTTTGGCATGTATTTTTCCGATAACAAAGATTGGGGGCCGCCTGTGGCGTCACCGGCGCGGGTAGGGTATCAGGGGTATGCAGCCAAGCTGCTTGTCTACATGGGGAAACCTGATGCGGATGTACAGGGGTACCAATCAGGAGGTTGGATAATTCATGCAGAAAATATGAGCGAAAGTTTCTTCTGCCCGACGATGGATTCGAGTATCTGCAAGAGCGGTCCTGGAGCCAAAATGAGAAACGCCAGCGTATTGAGCACTCACGTGGGATACAGCATCTCGAATCCGGGTGCCAACTACCTGCGGATCAAAGATGTGAGAATCCCCTCGCAACACGTGTTGAGTGCGGACAACATTGGCGGATGGAAAAATGCTTTGGCGGTAGCAACGGCCGAATCGGGAGGGCATCTGGATATTCGCCTGGATGGAAATTACTCAATGACAGTTGATAAAATCCGGTTGGGAAATGTTGCACAGGCGCCCGGGTTACGGCATGGAGGGCGGGCCAATTGCGTCTTTCTTGCCGGAAATGTTGCACCTCTTCAGGCCAATCAACTGTATTCGGGAAATGGCACATGTTACCCGGAAAATCATCGCTATGCGGGACGGGGATTGGAAAAAGACAGTTCGAACTTTTATTATTCCAATCCGTACGTGGACTCAACTTCGATTGCCGGATGGTGATGAAATTTAGAATTCTTAATTGATAAGGAGACTTGAATGAATGTAAGAAAAGATTTTCTTATTCTCGGATTTGTTCTCGGCTGTTTGCTCGCATTGGCGATGGATGAAGTTCATAAGCATGGGAACTATGAGACCCCGCATACAAAGTGGCTTTCTCCGACTCCATTTTCCAAAAAACCACGTGTCCTGTTTTTCTCTTTTTATCATTCCGGAGGAGGGCGTTACGCCAATGAGATGGCACAACGTTTTGACCTCGATTTTGAAGTGACCGTTACTGAATCAGTTAACAATGAAGCCGTCATGATAGGAAGAGACATTGCTGCAAAACGTATGGAAGATCTGCTCAACCAACCGTGGGATGCTTTCGTGTTCTTCGACGGGACCCCTACGGTGCTGTTGGAAAAGTATCCCCAACTGTATTCTATGATGTTGTTTAAGATCGCCCGTGATGGTGCCGGTGTGATCCTGATTGACTATACGGACGAGAAAATCTTCAAGGAGAGAAACAAGCTGGATGCTCCCGCATCAATTCCACAGCAGAAACCCATGATATCGACCTATTACAAAGTCGGGAACGGACGGGGGGTTCAGATCCAGGGATTCGACATGAACGATCCGAAATATCGTTCAGCGCGTGGCTATGCTCGAAAGCGGGACGCTCTCGTTTTGGACTATAAGGAAGGATGGCGCGACGAATACGACGCGATGTTCCGCAACATCGGGGAGAACCTTCTCTGGGTCATGCACAAACCCTTGAATGCAATTCAAATCACGAAAAAGAATCAGGATATCACGGTTTCTGGCGGATGGCCTTCCGATGCGAAACTCGATCTGGTCGTCGCGGGCGGGGGAGACCATCTTCAACTCTTGAAAAATGCAGAAGTTGGCGGTAAAAAGCAAATCAGCGTCGCGTTACCAAATCTGGTTCCGGGTTCTTATTTTGTCAATGCACTCATCCGTTCGAAGGATAAGGCATACACATTTGGAGCCAAAACGCTGACCATTCCGGAAAATCCTTCCGGTAAAATCGATAAAATTGTTTTTGCGGACGACAATGGAGGAGACGTCGGGCAAAAAATCAAAGGGACGGTTCACTTCTCCGGCAAAGGAGAGGTCAAACTCCGCCTTCGCGATACGCAGCGGCGCATTCTTTCCGAAATGCCCCTCAAGGAGGGGAATGGAAACGCTCCGTTCGAGTTTGAAGTCGAAGACTGGATGCCCCCGATGATTACAGCGGAGGCTTCGCTCTATAAAGACGGCAAGGAGATCTCGCGTCTTTATGAGTATTGCAATCGAACCATCCGTCGTCTGCGCATGTTCGAATTCAGTGCATGGGGACACCCATATAACCAGAATGCGGTGCATGATGTGAATAAGCGTCTGGCGGGAATCGGCCTTACTTCACTGATGATGTGGTATGAACCGCCGCACTCTCCTTATGGACTTCAACCGTATCCAATCTATTCGGCTCATGTTTATGACTCGGTTCCCGGAGACAACCCAAATGAGTGTTATCTCTCTGATGCCAAAATCAAGAAACAGACCGACCGTTTCAAAGAACGTGAAAAATTCTGTAAAGTCGGGATGCGCCTTGTTTCTCTCGGGGATGAGGTACAGGAGCATTACGGTTGCATGGCTCCAAAATGCCTCGATGCATATCGGGAGTTTCTGAAAAAGAAATACAAAGGTGATCTGCCTAAACTCAACCGGAACTGGAAAACTTCTTTTAAGAACTGGCAGGAAGTTGATCTGAGTCGAATCCCCGAGAAAAACAAAGGCAAAGACTTGGGCAAATATGTGGAGGCTTTGATGGGAACCACTTGGCGCGCCCATGAAAATCATTTCTTTATTCGTTATGCCCACTGGTCCAGAGGACACGAGCAATCATTCAAATTCTTTGAAGAGCTTTATCCTACGGATCCTCGCGCCAAAAAGTTTTTCGACAATATGTTTATTGACCAAGAGGCCGGATCCTTCCTCGAGGGGAACTATGCACGCTGGGTCGACCGCATGGATTTCAAGAATGAAGTCTATTGCCGTCATACGAAAGAATTGGTGGATTATTTCAAAAAAATCGACCCTTATACCCTTGCCGGCATGGAAGGAACGGGTGGTTTCGACTATGTCGGGAATGTGGGACGCGCGGCCAAAGTCAATGCTTGGACCGGAGCCTATGCGGACGTGAACAACAAACGGATAAATGAGCTCATTCGCTCCATTACGCCGGATGACTATATCAGCAATTCTTGGGTTGGGTACACCACCAATCCGTCCATGTTGTGCGATCGGGTCTGGAACGAAATCTTCCGCCGCCCGACCATGATTATGTTCTGGACGGCGCTTGGCAGCGGTTTGCCGACTTATAACGGAATCCTGCGTCCCGATTTCTCCTTCTTCAGCGCGGCGGGCGAAATGCTTCGCCAGACAAAAAAATTGCGCGAAGGTCTCGGCACCTCGCTGATACGGAGCACCCGGGCGGACGATCCGATTGCAATCCTCTATTCCTATCCGTCGGCGGCTTTCGGGGCGCGGATTTACAATGGGGCTTCCTATGACTTCGCCCGCCTCAGTCATGACGGTGCAATCAATTTGGTGAATTCCCTGGGACATTCGTTCCGATATATTACCGCCGAACAGATCGACGAAGGCGAAATCGACCTGAAAAACTTCAAAGTGCTCTTGTTGCCACGAGTCAACGCTGTCAGCGACACGATGGAAGAAAAAATCAATGAATTCGTTCGCAATGGCGGGACGGTCATTGCCGACATCCGCGCCGGTATTTTCACGGAACATTTGATTGTTCGCACTCCCGGCGCCTTCGATCAGGCATCTGGAGTCACGAGAAAAACACTTTTGGGCGCAATTCCCTCCCATCTGAAGATTCCGGGGGCCGAGAAGGAAAAGTTCCTGCTCGAAGGCGGAGTGGCACTTTCCACAGGCAAAGCGCAGGAAAAATCCGAAAAAGGCTTGCCCGCGATGATTGTGAACCATTACGGGGAAGGCAAGTTTCTTACACTGAACTTCCCGTTCCAACAGCTCCCGGCTCTCTCTGCGGATTCCTCTTTGAGCAAAACGATCGAACCGTTGTTCGGAAGCCTCCCCGCCCACACGACCTTTGCGAATGCGGAGACTGGAAAGAAAGTCTACAATCTCCGGCGGGTCGTCTGGAAAAACGGCGATATGCGAATCATGGGGATCAAGAACCTCACGGGTGGAAAACGCGCCTGTCGCGCCACATTGCCGAAAGAAGAATATGTATTCAATCTCAATACGGAAAAGGCTCTTGGAAAAGTAAGTTCGTTCGATTTTACAATCGATCCTCCCATGCCTGAATTCTTCATTCTGACAGATAGACCTCTTCCTGAAGTCACCTATAGTGTCCCGAAATCAGCTAAACGCGGCTCCACGATTTCCATAACCTATTCGGTTCGGGGGATGAAAGGCGAACGCCCCTTGTTGCTCTCATTTGAAAAGGACGGCAAAGTGCTCGACCTGTATACGAAAGTCGAGGTCTGCGCCAATACGGATAAGCGGGAAACCCGTTTCCGTATCGCCCTGAACGATTCCCCCGGAAAATATGCGATTGTCGCCCGGGACGTTTATACCGGCGGAACGGAAAAATTCCAGCTTACGGTTGAATAAGGAGATTTTCCGCCATGAAAAAACCAATCTTGCTGTCATTGTTTGCTTCGATTGTCTTTGCCTGTTTTGCGAAAGAAGATTCGACCCAGTTAAAGATCTATTTCGTGGCCCGGATCGCCGAAAGCGTATTACCCCGGAATATGATGGATGATGCCATCTGGAAAAACATTGGGCACAGTTCCGTCTTTGTGCCCAATGAGCCGACAAGAATTCCTCAGGACATGCCGGGAACGGATTTTCAGGCTGCCTACAACAGCAAATATCTGTTTGTGCGGATCAATGCCGATGAACCCTCGGTGGAGAAGGTGGATTTTACCGCACCCGTTGCCGATAGAGACGACTACGGAGGGCTTTCCAAATCATGCAAAGTGCAATTCTTTCTGGACCCCATTCTTGACGGAAAAAGTGTGGCTCAAATCATCACCTCCATCAATGGGGGAGTTTACGATGCCATCACCAGCGGCAACGTCGGCTGGGTGTATGAAGGGCTGGTGTTCCGGACCGTTTCAGGGAAGAAGGGATGGATCATGACCGTTGCGTTTCCCTGGAAAGACGGGGGCGTGGACAATGTCTTTGCCATGTCTCCAAACTTGCATCCTGTAATGGGATTCAACGCCTGTCGGGATCGCGTTGTCGGATCGGGTGGAAGCACACAGTGGTCGAAAACACCTGCCCACAGTTATCCACGTCCGGAATATTTTGGATTTTTGGTCTTGAGTGAGGAAAAGAATGCCATCCCGAAACTGCAACAATGTCTTGCCGACGTATCCGGCGGCATTGATCTGAACGGGGCGGTGGAAAACGCCAGGGAAATTTATAAAAAAGCGATTGAAAATGCCATTCTCGCCGGATTGCAAAACGCTCGGATGGTTCCGCAGCCACGCGGCAGTCAGATTTTCGCTGAATTCAAAAAAATGCAGGAAGAAATGAGGGAAGATTCTTCTTTGGTGACCCTCGCGAAAATTCTGAAGTGCTGCGGTGCTTTGAATACCGAAATCAAGAAACATCAAAACCAGATGAGTGGAAGCATCTTAGACGGAATTTAACCCTCGGCAAGGAAACGTTTCATCATGAAAAGAAATTGTATTGCAGGCGTCATCATTGCTCTTGCACTTTTCTCTGCTTCGGCAGAGGAAGTCCTGATCAACCCGGCCAAAAATTCAACCAATCCCTCCTCTTTCACTCCGGATAAAAAGGCAGTTTGCGTCAAAAACAGCGAAGGAGCCTATGTAATCCGGATTGATGCAGAAGAAGTCCCTGTTCGGATTTACAGAACGGTCCGGATCCCTGTCAAACAGGGAGATACCATGACCTTGAAACTAAATATTACCGGGGCCGGGGCATTGAGCTACGGCTTTTATCTCTATGATGGCAAGAATAAATACCTCGTTGCTCTTTATAAGGCGAGAGAGTCGATTGCTCCGGATAAAAAAGATTACGTTTTTACAGGAGTTGTTCCGAAGAATCCCCAAGAAAAATCTGCTTTCGACCGCCCGGCTTTTGCATTCCTTTTTATTCAGGCACTGAAAGGGGCAAAGTTGGATGTTTCCAAATTTGAGTATGAACGCAAGGGCGCTCCGGAAAAAACATATGAACTTCCCGAAATCTGACAAGGAGCTGTTTTTATTCGTATTACAGAAGGTGTTTCACTGGGTTTGAAACATAAAAAATAGTCAAAAACAACCATTTCAAAACGAACTCAAAATGAGTTAAGGAAGGGAACTATGAATCGAAAAATTATTTGTGGCGGTGCATTGATCTTGAGTCTTTTTGCAGGAGGAGCGAATCTGTTCGCCAAAGAGATCAGGGAGGTTGTTATATTCGGAAACAGCATCCGCTTCAAAGCACCTGTCGAAAAATACGGTTGGACAGGAAATTGGGGAATGGCCGCAACCAGTGAAGAGAAAGATTATGTCCACATCCTCTATAAGAAGATTTGCGACAAACTGGCGAAAACCCAGAAGACGTCTCCGAACCTGAGGTATGGCGGCAATGTAACGGAAAAAGATTTTTCAAAATATGACGTTGAGCAGGTCAAAAATTCGGACATCATCATTGTTCAGCTTGGTGACAACAGTGCTGTAAACACGGAGGAAACGTTCCAAAAACCCTATGAAGCCATGATCCGGGATTTCAAAAAGGAACGACCCGATGCCATTCTGCTTTGTGTCTCAAACTGGCGCGGTGGAAAGAAGGCGGAAATGATTGAAGCCGCCGCCAAAAACCAGGGAGCCAAATTTGTCCCGATTTACCTTCTCCAGCGTGACCCGGAAAACAGCGCGAAAAGTGAAGGACACTTTTCCGACCCTGTTGTCGCCTGGCATCCGGGAAATCGGGGAATGAAGGCGATTGCGGAAGCGATCTGGAAGGTTTTGGAGCCCGAAATGGATAAAGTTATTGAAAATAACCAGGTAAAATAATGAGAGCGGGAGAACGCTCTTTTTATGGCTCGTTACAAAATAAAACCCGTTCAATTGTCGATTCGCAGGAGTAAGAAATGAGAAAGATTTTTCTGTCGGTGGTTTGTATGACGGCTTTTACGGTCTTTGCCGCCCCGGTCGTCAAAAATGGTGAAAAAATCGCCTTCATGGGCGATTCCATTACCCTGTTTGGAAACCGTCCGTATGGATATGTCCAACTGGTCATGGACGGATTGAAACGCGCCGGAGTGGACGCGGTGGCGATTCCCGCTGGTGTTTCAGGAAATAAATCAAATGATATGCTCCGTCGTCTCCCTGGCGTTTTGGAGCAGAAACCGGACTGGCTTCTTCTCAGTTGTGGCGTGAACGACGTCGGACATGGGAAACGCGGGGTTGAGCTCCCTGAATTCAAAAAAAATATATCCGAAATTCTGGATCAGGCACAAGGGGCCGGAGTCAAGGTGATGATCCTCACCCCCACGACACATACGGAAAGTCTGGGAAGCGAGAACAATGAAAAGTTGATGGGATATTGCGATTTTCTCCGCGGGGAAGCTGCCCGGCGGAAACTCCTGCTTGCTGATCTGAACCAGAAAATGCGCAAAGAGCTGAGTGACAGGAAGAATACGCCCAAATTCACCAAGCTGAAACTGACTATCGATAATCTCCACATGAATGGATACGGCAACCAGATGATGGCTTGCGGTGTCCTCGAAGCCTTCGGGGTTCCCACTGCGCAAATCGACGGATTCCGCAAAGAGTGGAACAAAATTCCGTCCATGGAACCGGTGCTCAATTACTGGAGCAATCCCCGGTTTTTGATCAGTATCGACGACTATGAACTTCTGGCTGCGGAGGCCGATAAAAACAAGCTTCCGGTGAGAGAGTTTGCAGAAAAGATCATCATGGACCATATCCGGAAATTGAAGACCCCCTGATTGGCTTCATTCCCGGGGAAAAGAGGTTTTAAAAAAAGACTCCATGGAATTGCAGAGGGACAGCAAGTGATCCAGCCCGCATGCGGGAGGCTCCCGAACCGACATATTAACCAGGATTAGCTCCAGTATAACAAAACACAGAAGAAGGAAAAATCGGAAATGGGTATTTGCAGAAAACAATCAAGTCAAACTCAAAAGGGACGGCAAAAATGACAGTTTCAAAGAATTATGGGACAGCAGGGAACGGTTTTGCAGAGATTAAAGTGCGTTCCTCGCTGGACGGTTCTGAGGAATCTTCCCTGTTTTTCATTCCGGACGGGGATGGGCCGTTTCCATTGGTGACGGCATTGCACACTTGGAGTTTTGACCGATTCAATCAGGTTTCACTGCTTGAATACGCGCAGAGATGGAATTTTGCATTGCTTCTCCCGGAATTCAGGGGGCCGAATCTGAATACAAACCCGCGCGCCCCGGAAGCGTGCGGCTCACTTCTGGCCAAACAGGATATTGTCGATGCCACGGAATTTGTGATGAAAAATGAGCCGATCTCTCCGGGGGCGGTCTTTCTGACCGGCGAGTCGGGCGGGGCACACATGGGCTTGATGACAAGTGCTTTCCGACCGGATATCTGGCGTGCCGTCGAGGTATGGTGTCCGGTTACGGACGTGGCCGCGTGGCATGAATATTATGGAAGCGGAAACGGATACGTCCCGCATATAGAAGCGTGCTGTGGAGGGGTGCCCTCAGAACGAAAAGAGGACTACGCGCAACGCTCTCCGATCAACTGTCTGGAGGGTTTGGCGAAGGTTCGGTATCTATCCGTGAAACATGGGCGTTTTGATAAATCCGTTCCCTATACCCACACTCTGAATTTGGCCATCGAACTGGAAAAGCGCAAACCGGAGGCCTTTTTCTTTGAAATCTTCGATGGCGGCCATAACTCTATCATGGCGGATACCTTCTGCTTGTTTGAATGCATCCGGCGCGGAAACTCGAAAAAGACAGAGCGGATCAGCTACTGATGGCCGAATTGAATGGTTCCATAACATTTGCGATATGCGCCGTAGTCACTGCAGATTGACAGCAAGGTTCATGATCGCGGCATTTGTTGGATCACCCGTGCCAAGGAGAAATGGAGGGCTGTTCCGGCCTGTTTTTAACTCCGTTTTATTGCGTGACAAAATGAATGGAAGCATACCTTTGCGAAGATTGTTTACTGCCTTGCGGAGAGTCGTCAGAAAGAAAAATCCGGAAGCGGGGATTCGAAAAAACAATCAAGCCAAGAGTAAACAATGAGGTAAAAATGACCAATTCAAAGAACTGTGGGACGGCCGTGACAAAAATCAACTATGCGCTTTTTTATGACTTCCACACCAGTACAGGGATCCCGGATGTGGGGGAAAAATTTGATGTGGAAAAATTCACCGACAACCTCAAAGCGTGCGGTGTGGACTTCATCACATGGGCCGCCCGATGCAATCAGGGGAATGCCTATTATTTTACAAAATTCGGCTATAAACACCCCTCCCTGAAGTTCGATATGCTCCGGGAAATCGGAGAGTCATGTCATCGCAAAGGAATCAGGGTGTCTGCCTATTTTAACGGGGGACTCAGCGATGAGGAGCTGCTTCACAACCGGGAATGGATGCGAATCGCGCCCGATGGCCGATCCTTTATGCCTCCTGAAAGACGCGTCAGTGTGGAAAATCGCGTCGTCTGCTATAATTCCGCCTATCGAGAACACTTGAAAAATATGGTTCGGGAACTCGCGGAGGACTATCCGGTTGACGGATTCTTTTTCGATTGCATGTGCTCCTTTTACACATGTGTCTGTGACCGTTGCGTAACGGAAATGAAGGAGAAACAGATCGATTATACCGATGAACAGCAGATCGTTCAATTTGCGAAATACTCCATTATCCGATTGGTCAAGGAACTGTATGCAACCATAAAAGAAATCAAACCGGAGGCTCTCTTTTTCCTCAATGGCGCGATGGTCGATGAATTTATTGGGTATGATACACATCTGGAATGCGAATGTCTACCGCCATGCAAGGAGTTGGGATATGATTACCTGCCGGTTCAAGCCCACAATCTGCGAACGGTTGCACAGGGAAATCCCGTACTCGCAATGACCGCTCGATTTTATAACTGGGGAGATTTTGGTGGATTGCGCAAAGCCGAAAGCATTGAATATGACCTCTTTTACGCCATTGCAAATGGTATGCGCCCGGATGTCGGGGGACACTTCCATCCAAGAGGAGATATGGATCAAGTCGTTTTCGATCTTCTCAAACAGGTCTATACCAATCTTCAGCGATATGACAAATGGACTCTGGATGCTGTGAACCACCCGGAGATTGGAATCGTCTTTCCGAAAAGCGGGGATGAATTAAGAACCTCTGTATCTCTCAAGGCGGCCGTTCGGATGCTTACCGAACTCAAATATCAAATTGATGTTGTAACAGAGGCCGCTTCATGGGATCATTACAGTGTGCTGGTATTTCCCGATACTGTGACTTTTTCAGAGGAAACCAGGAAAAGAATCGAGCGGCATATCGCAAAAGGAGGAGGGGTCATTGCTAGTGGCGACAGCGGACTTTCTCCGGATATGAAAGAGTTTGTGATCCGGGATTGGCCCGTGCGATACCTCGGAAAAACGCAAGCAGATCCCCTCTACTTTATGCCGCAAGGACACTTCGCCGAGGAGATTCCTGTGATGCCTCTTTCCGTATACGCGTCAGGCACAAAAACTTGCCCGACAGAGGGGGCAACGGTGGAAATGTTCAATGTCAAGCCCTATTTCAATAAGGGATTTGACGGAATTCGTACCTCCTGGTATTGTCCGCCGGAAAAACCAACGGACGAACCATTTCTGGCAATCAAAAGCAGAATTGCATATTTCAGCGGTAAGATTTTCGAAGGATACTTCAATCGAGGGGCGTATCAACTGCGCTATCTCCTTGGAAATGTCATGCGTTCCCTTTTGCCGGAGCCTCTCTTGCGTTCCGAAACGCTTCCCAGTTATGCAAGAGCATTCGTGCAGAAAAAGGAACATATGCATCTGCTTCACGTGATGGCCTATACTCCTGAGCTGCGCGGAGATAATGTGGCACTTGAAGAAAGAGCTGTCCTGATCGATACACATTTGGCTGTCAGGACAAATGGTCAAACGATCAAAAAGGTATACACGGCTCCTGATGGGAAGGAATTGTCATTTGTCATGGATGGCAACTACTGCAAAACAACTCTTCCCCTTCTTCACGGATATGCGCTGATTGTGTTTGAGGAGTAAGAGAGATGTTGGACTTTTCTTTTGTAAGGCGGCTTGTAAAAAAACAAGCATGGAGTTATCCACAGGCGGCCAGAGATTGGCGTGACGGACTCTTGTTGGGGAATGGAAATCTGGGGGTGCTCTCCTATGCTCCGGGACACCTTGAGTGGGTTATAAACAAGGTCGATGTGTTTGATCCTTCCATCGAAGAGGCACTGGCGGCAAAAGTAACGCCGCACGAAGAGTTCCTTCGCAAAATCGATGGGGTGAACCCCAAAAACACTCTTTTTCTGAACCAGTCTGAAGCGGCTCCAAGTGAACGGAGCCGAATCAGAAACACCTTAAGTGCAGCCGTGTTGCGCTTGCGTTTCTGGCAGGGAATCGGCTGGGCGGCTCCGGCAATTCCGCAGACGAGTCAGAAATTGTCCCTCTATGATGGAGAATTGGAGGAATATGTCGACTCTCACTCTCTGCATCCTCGCCTGACCATGTTTACTCCCAGAAACACCAACTTGTTTTGTATGCGAATCATGGGGGCGGAGCCCGGACAAAAAAATATTTTTGAACTGATCCGTCCGGCATGTCATTTTCTCCCGGAACTAAAATGGGAGAATGAGAGCAACCTGCTCACCTTTATTCAGTCTTTGCCAGGAGGAGATTTTTCGTATGCTGTTGCCGTTTCTTTTGTCCCACAAAATGGCGCATCCGAAAGAGCGCAATGTGTTTTCAAGGATTCCGAAGGAGAGTTGATTCAATACGGTAACACCGATGTGTTCTTTGCCGTATGCACGTCTTTCGAATCGGAAGATCCGCTTGTAAAAGCAAGAGAAATGGCGAACAAGGGGGCGAAAAAAGGATTTGTCCGCCTACAGGAGGAAAACCGCTCTTGGTGGCATGACTACTGGAATGGCGCCTATGCCGATTTTGGAACATATACCCGGATTCAAAAATATTTTACCTTCGGTCTCTATGAAATCGCCGCTTCGTTCGGGAAAGCTCCGATGCCTGGCCTTAATGGACTCAGTTACGGTCCTCTGGATGAGAAAAATCCCGGAGTCAGTTGTCAAGGCTATACGCACGATCAGAATGCACAAATACCGTCGCTGGCATTCCTGCCATTGAATCGGGTGGATTTTATTCGCGTCCTCGCCGATACATATCTGAATGCGGCAGACACCCTGCGAGCATACACAAAACGACTCTTCGGGTGTTCCGGGATATTTCTGCCTTTGGCGACCAATCAACTGGGACGGGAGTATCCCGCGTTGAGCTACCGGTATACGCTCAGTGGAAGCGCGTATACCGGAATGATTCTAGCCATGGCGTGGAAGTATTCCCATGATGAAGTCCTTCTCCGGGAAAAGCTATATCCTCTTCTGCGGGAGTTCGTTGAGTTTTATGCGGGGATAATGCGCAAAGATAAGGCTGGAGTCTATCGCCTTGACTGGAGTGTTCCCCCTGAGATATTTACATTGACAAGAGATGAGACATCCACGATTTCCATGTTGCGAGTTTGTCTGGAGACTCTGGTGGAAACTTCTCCCATTCTGAATGTGGATCCTGAACAGGTGGCTCTCTGGCATGATATGCTCTCTTCTTTTCCAGAGATTGCGAAACATCCGTCAGGTGCATTCTGGTGCGGGCCGGATATTCCGTATGACCATTATTTCTTTGGAGGACACTTGCTGTATCCGTTTTTCCCTGCGGGAATATCCGAAGACCTTTCTGCCGCGTTGAAGACGATTGAACTCATTGAGAAGGAAGCGGTCGAACGCTCTTTTGATGACCATGATGGACAGTGGCATCTCAATCATGACTGGAGTGCGTTTTTAACGACCTGTGCCCGGTTTAGAGCCGGGGATTCCCGGGCATGGCGGGAATTGGAACGGTTCCTGGAGCTCTTTGCAAAAGAAAACGGTCTTTTCTCCCACGATCCGATTGTCATTTGTTCTACAGAAGAATCGGAACGAAACAGAGAGAAGTATGCTGAGTGCTTGAAACAAACAAGACGTTGGTGTGATGGAACTATGCTCCAACCCGAGAATCCGGAGATTCCCGTTTCCCGTTGCGCGACCCCGAATCCAGACGCAAAACGACTTGCACCCGCAGTCATTGAGGGGAACAGCGCTTTTCTTTTTATGGCATCCGAAGCCCTGTTGCAAAGTCACAATGGTATTATTCGCCTCTTCCCCGGAGTGCCGGATGACTTTAGTGGCTCCTTCCGAAACTTTCTTGCCCAAGGAGCGTTCGAAGTTTCTGCGGAAATGATTTCCGGGAAGGTAAAGGAATTTACCATTCTCTCACTTTCCGGCGGAAAATTGAAACTTACCCTGCCGGATGGGAGATGCTTTGAAGAGTTTCTGGAACGTGGAAAATCCTTTGGTAGGGAATTGCTCACATAAAACCACAATTCCTGATTGTCCCTCGGGCGGAATTTACAGAAAGATGTGACTTTATAAATGTAAGGAAAAGTAGATATGAATGTTTTTCCCCGGTATGAAAATCTTTCCGGCGAGTGGGAGTTTACCTATACTCCGGAAATAAGCGATATGGAATTCCCCAACTGTCCTCCGAAAAGCGTGTTTACGGCCAAAATGGAGGTGCCCGCTTACTGGGACGACCATCTGACAGAACTGAAGAATGAAGAGTTTATGTCGTCTGCAAAGTATAATGAAGATTACCGGCCGGCAAGTTTCACAAATTATCTGCAGCTGGAGGGTGAAGCGGGGACTTTGCCGGATACATCGCTTCCCTTTCTCAATGGAGTCGGCTACTATCGGAGAGAATTGGAATACCCCGAAGAGCTGACATCTGGAAAGATCACTCTTGAGGTGGGACAGGTTTCCCTTGAAGCGTGGGTGTGGTTGAATGGAGAATTGCTGTATTATCATTTCGGGCACTCGACCCCGTTTCGTATTCGTCTGGATAAACACTACTGGCAAGGAATGAGGAATGAACTCGTGATTGCCGTGCGCAATACCCGGCGTGACCGTCTTGGTTTCAATCTCCGGGGTTACTGTGGCTACAGTGGGGGGATCAGCCGTCCTGTAACGCTGAAATTTTCCGGCCGCGCAAGCATTGCGGATGCGTATCTGTATAGTAGCGAAGAGAACCGCAGGATTCACTGGAGTGTAAGGGTTGAGGGTCTCTCGGATTTTAACGCTCTGAGCATTCACTGGTTATTTCGCAACCCGGAAAATTCAGAGATAGTCAGAGAGGGGATCTTTCCCGTTTCCGAAGAAGTGAATGTTTGGCAAAGCGAAAGTTCCGGCCTGTCGGAATGGTCCGATGTTTCTCCCAGACTTTATGAGCTTGAAGTGATGCTTATAGACAAGGATTGTAATCGTTGTATTGACAGTATCTCTCAAAAATTTGGCTTGAGAAACATTTGCGCCCAAGGCTATAATTTATTTCTCAATGGTAGTCCCCTGATGTTGCGCGGCGTTACGGACCATTGTTATTTTCCGCTGACCTGCAAGCCACCGTTCGAGATCGGGAGTTATCGCGAAATGCTACGTCGGGTGAAGACTCTTGGGTTTAACTGGGTGCGTTTCCACACATGGGTTCCGTCCGAGGAATATATGGTTGCAGCAGATGAACTTGGCATGATGATCCAGGTGGAACCGCCCGTGGGATTCGGTCAAGAGGAATGGCTGGATATTCTGCGTAATTGCCGACGTCATCCATCCGTGATAATCTACTGTTGCGGCAATGAGGAATGGCTGGATGAGGAAAAAATTCGACAACTCGGGAAACTGTCGCACCTTATGCATCGTGAAGTTCCCGATGCCTTATTCAATCCGCAGGAAGCTCTTCGCGGCATAGAATATTGCTGGAACTATTCTGATTTCGGTTCCGGCGTGGTAGAAATTCCGTTTCAGCACAATCCGACGCGCCTGGAGAGTATCAAAGAATTTTCCGATGTGTTTGGGCAGTATTCCTGGGGAGAGGTAAGTTATACCTCTGTTACGGGTGACTGGCGGAGGATTCAGTCCAGAATGCACCTATATGAACGGCCTTGTTTGTCGCACGAGGTGGGAATTATCGGTTCTTATATAGACCTTGACCTCGAAAAACGCTATGAAGGCACGCGAACAGGCACTGGCCTTTATAGATTGGCGCGTGAAGGCTTGGAAAATGCCGGACTCCTGGGGCGCGCTCCTCTTTTCTATCGGAATTCATGCGCTTGGTCGCGGTGTCTTCGCAAGCAGGCTATTGAGACCGTACGAAAATGCCCTTATTATGCTGGATATGATTACCTTGGAGCCATTGATCACCACAATCACCAGACCGGGTATAATGGGGGGATCATGAATGAGTTTTACGAATTGAAATACGGGGATTCTACAGAAAATATCCTTGCCTATAATGGAGCAAGCGTCCTGTTGTTGGACTATTCGACGTACAGAAATCTTACGTTCAATGATGAGTTCAAGATGGAATTGTTTGTGTCCCTGTATGGCGGGAATGATTTATCTGAAGGATATTTGATGTGGAGTGTAAAGGACGAAAACCAGCAAGTGTTGCGATATGAATCCCGCACGGTAGGCAATGTGAAAAACGGTGCGGTTTCTTTACTTGGAACTATTTCGTTTTCTGTGCCCACACTTGACAACCCCGGTAAAATCACCTTGCATACGCATTGTTTCGGAATCGGATACGATATTGAAAACAGCTGGGAGTTTTGGGCTTTCCCGATGGTTCAAGAAGCGATGGCTCCTGATGTAAAAACAGTTGCTTCTCTGGATGAGGAAAGCATTTCGTATCTTGAACAAGGCGGACGTGTTATATTGTTCGGAGATGCGCCTTTTAGAAGCATAGCACTGGATTTTCAGATTTCAAAGCCGGGGCGTGTTCATGGCAACTTGGCCACTGTCATAAACGATCATCCGGTAAGCAACGCATTTCCACATGAAGGTTTCTGTTCATGGCAATTCTACGCGATGTTTGAAAAGGGAGCGAGTGTTGTTTTTGAAGATCCTGAAATCCACTTTTCTCCGATTATCGAAGTGGCCAGCAGTTACAAGAGTGTAAAGAAACAGTCCTGCATGTTTGAATTTAACGTGGGTTCGGGCAAACTTTTTGTCTGCTCTTTGAGCTTGGATACTTTGGATGTTGCCTCGAGGTACTTAAAAGCAGTGATCGTTAAATACGCAACGGGGAAAGAATTCAATCCCGTTCAGAGCGTGAATGCCCGGGTGCTCCGGCGCCTTGTTGGTGACTGGAAGAAGGAGTATCAGAGACAAAGCGCACAGACCGTGCAGGCATTCGATCCGAACGCGCAGTTGAAATAAGAGCCGTTTGATTGGTATGGTTACAGGTTGTATTGAGTCCTTGTGTATGGCGAATTCCCATTGGCAGCAATTTTAAATTCAGCATTTTTGTACGACAACCAAGCTGCAATTCCTTTGATGCAAATGGCTTCAGAACGAGCAATGATTCAACTTGTTGAATCGATCACTTTTAGTTCGATTAATATTGAATAAAAAACAACTCCCGCAGTGACGGGGAAGGAGGCTAACGCACAAAAATATGATTTTTTACGGCTTTTTTCGCAAAAAGTCATGTTGGATGCGTCAAGATCGTCTTGACGCGTAAGAAAATGAGTTATTAACAGGGAAAAGATCAATATGAGACATTGTCATTTTGCTGAAAATCCCACAAAACCAACGGTTGGAAAAATGAGAAAACTGAAAAAAACGTGCGGACTGCTTGGTTCCCTGCCTGGCTCGGAAACCCTTGCTTCCCTTGAAAAAGGAATCGAACTGAAAAAACAGGGCATTGAGGTTTATATGCTTTCGGTCGGGGAACCCGATTTCGACACGCCAGACCCGATCAAACAGGCCTGTTTCGAAGCACTGGAAAAAGGATATACCAAATATACCGTCCCCGCCGGGGTTGAAGAGTTGCGCGAACTTTGCGCCGAAAAATTCCGGAAGGATGGAATCGACACGACCTTCCGGCAGGTGATTGTCACTCCCGGCGGGAAATTTGGATGTGCCGCCGCCATCACTGCTCTCTGTGGGCCGGGCGACGAAGTGATTCTTCCTCTTCCATACTGGGGCAGCCATCTTCACATGATCCACGCGTCCGGAGCCAAAGCGATTCTGGTGGGAACCCGTCCGGAGAACAATTTTGAGTTGACGGAGGAAGACTTGAAGCGTTTTGTCAACGAGAAAACCCGTCTGTTGGTTTTTTGTTCGCCGTCCAACCCGACCGGAGCGGTCTACCGCCGTCCGGCACTGGAAAGGATCGGGAAATATGCCGTTGACAACAATTTCATGATCCTTTCGGACGAAGTCTATGAGAAGTTGACCTATGATGCGGATTTTCCGCATATAAGCATTGGTTCTCTCTCGCCAGCGATTAATGCGCATACGATCACGGTGAATTCCTTCAGCAAAAGCTACGCTATGACTGGCTGGCGCGTCGGATTCCTGACCGCACCTCGATGGCTGTCAGAAAAAATCAACGCCTTGCAGACTCACTTCTGCGCCAACGTAACGACCTTTGCCCAGTATGGTGCGATCAAGGCGCTAAAAGATTGCAAAGCGGATTGTGCATCCATGACCCGCTCTTTCGCCGGGCGCCGTGAACTTTTCTGCCAGTTGCTCTCCCGGATACCCGGTTTGAAATTCACCCGTCCGTCCGGGGCGTTTTACGTTTTCGCCGATATTTCCGGGTTCGGTCTTTCCAGCATGGAATTCTGTGATCGGCTGATGGAGGAAACCCATATCGCCGCCGCACCCGGATACGGGTTCGGGGCTGATCATTTCGTGCGGTTCTCGTTTGCCTGTTCCGAAGAGGTTCTCAAAAAGGCGGCGGCGAATCTTGAAGCATTTTGCGGAAAACTGCTGTTGCGGAAACGATAACGTGGAATTTGCGCGAATCGAACGGCCGAGGTGGAAGGCGGTGGATAATATGGTAGGATTGTCGATGGTGGTGATGTCCTTGAGGCGCGGATCAGGATCCGATGGACAGAACCAGACGGGCAACGGTTTGTCAGAAACTTTTGTGGTTTTTGCCTGGCTCTGGAAAAGCCGCGACCACGCGGGACTGCCGGAAGCCTCACCGTAGAAATAAGGATAGCGCTCACTGTTGTCATGCAGGTAGAATTCGGCCAATGCGCCGATCTGTTTGAGATTTCCGCAACATGCAATTGCACGTCCTTTTTCCCTTGCTCGGTTCAAGGCGGGCAACAGCATTCCCGCCAGAATGGCGATGATCGAAATTACGACCAGAAACTCTATTAATGTAAATCTCCATCTAAACAAGCTTTTGCTGTTTTGCATGTAAGCGTCATTGCTGCTATATGGCTTGCAGAAAAACCGGAGGTTCAGGCTCAGTAATAAGATTCGGCCTTTTTCCAATTGCCTGGGAGGAATTCCGCAAGGCGAGATGCCGGATGACCGTTGATGCGGCGGAGAACGTCTTCGAGATAGGTCAGGGCATTGATGTCCATGGCATGGCAGATCTGGATCAGGCTTGGATTACTGTCATGTTATCGGGCCATGAAAAAAGTTCGAGGAAGCGTTTTCGCAATCGGTCGGAATGGTTCGTCGAAATTCCGGGAAAAATGGGGCTTGGCCGAGTGCTGATGTTCAAAAGGTTGTAAATTGACTCGTTGACTTCATACCATTTGCGCTCGGTCGGAGTGCGATGGCTTTTTGCACACAAAGGTCGGATTGCGGACATAGCCTGTCAAGATTGCCAGCCTCAAAACGATGGAAGTTTTTCCGGGAGTTCGAACCTGAAAACGGGTGTCCGTCCGGGATTCGAACCGCTCGGTAGACAACGAAAGCCATTAGTTTCTTATAATCAATTACTTCTGCTACTGTACCGCGTTTTTGGCACTTGGCGATGGATTCTCAGAATTCAGACGAAATTACCGAAAAACAGGTTCCGAAGATGCCGGAATTGGATTCTGAAGCAAAAAGTTCAGTCGGAACGGAATCTGCAAAACCTTCTGATTCAACGAGTTTTAGAGACGATGAAAAATCATTGACTTTTTGACGAGTTTTATGGGACAAAAAGAAATTGGCGGAGAGAGGGGGATTCGAACCCCCGGTAAGGTTTGACCCCTACGACGGTTTAGCAAACCGTTCCTTTCGGCCACTCAGGCATCTCTCCGGAATGAGTCAAAATTCAAGATTGACCACTATACAGCCAAAAAGCGTTTTTTTCAAACTGAAATCATCCGGAAAATCGAAAAAACGAAAAAAAATTCCGTCTGATTCTTGAAAAACCGGAGGCGGCATGTTAGTAGTAAAAAATGTTTTTACAGGGAAAGTTTATTCCAAGGAAAGGGAGTTCACATGAAAAGAAGTTTTCTGCTGATTGCCGGAGCCGTTCTGGCAATTCTCGGAGTCGCCGGCTGCACGCATTCGTCAAACTGCCGATGCTGGAAGAATGATGCCTCCGAAATCAAGGCGGTTTACACGTCGAAGCCGATTGTGCTGGATGGCAAGCTGGATGATGCTGCCTGGCAGACGGCTCCCGCGTATGTGCCCGAGTTTTCGCGGAGCAATTTTGAGAAGGCGCATCCGGATATAAAGAATTTTTTCAAGAATGGCGTGACCGATCCCGGCACATTCAAGCTGCTGTGGGATGACAAATATCTGTATGTCGGTATTCTGTTCATTGACAAAGATATCGTTGCAGAGGGGGAGGCTGATCAGCTGGTTCATTGTTCCCTGGGGGATCTTGCCGAGGTATTTTTGAAACCGGCCAAAGACACTTATTACTGGGAGCTCTATGTGACTCCCCAGAATAAAAAGACCGCCTTTTTTTATCCGGGACGCGGATGTCACGGCCTGCCATCCTGTCTGCCGAAGGAAATTCCTCTGAAGAAAATGTCGACTGCCGTGACCTTCAAAGGCACCTTGAACAATTCTTTCGACAAAGATGAATACTGGTCCGCGGAAATTGCGATTCCGATTGATGAAATCAACGCACTCGGAATCAAACTGGCTCCCGGTGTTCCGTGGAAGATCCTTCTGGCACGCTACAACTATTCCCGTTATGTGCCGGTGAAGGAATTGACCGCGTATCCGCAGTTGGAATTCACGAATTTCCATGCCAGTGAGGAATACGGTAATCTGGTTCTTGTGAAGTAAGGTCTTTTCACCGGAACCGTATCATTTGAATGAAACCCGAAGCGTGGGGAAAGTCCTTCCCCGCGTTTTTTTTTCTGAGGGAGTTTTTTAAAAAGTTTCCGTGAAGCGATTCCATCATCTCAATATATTTTTCCTTTTTCCGGCTTATTCCTTGTTCATCAAAGTTTTCTTCCGGAGTATTTACTGTCAAAAAAGCATAAGAAAAGAAAAAGTTTTCCATGAAAAACACGGGAAGCCCTTGACAAAAACGAATTTATGTTGTAAAATGGAAGATGGGGAAATGGGGGTAATGAAATAAAACAGCGGAAGGCACTTATGAAAAAAAGGCTTATACTTTTCGTTATGATGGTGTGTACGGCCGTATCCTTTGCCGGCGACTTGACGACAACTTCGGGAAAGGTCTATAAAAATTATGCGATCATGGGAGCCGCTCCCAACGGAATCCGGGTGTTCCATGAAGGCGGTTCGGTGGTTCTTCCCGTTTCGGAGTTTCCGCCGGAACTGAAATCTTTGGCAGAGAAGATTGCCAAAGACATTCCGGCGGCGAAGAAGGCCGCCGCGGAAAGGGTTAAAGAACGGGAGGCTCTGGCCGCTGAAAGGAAAAAGCTGGCTCTGGAAGAAGCCGCGAAGCAGAAAAAAAGCGCTGCTCTTCTCGCTGATGAAGAAAAGGCTGAAAAAGAGAAACAGGACAAGCTTAAAAAGGCGACTCCGGCTCCCTCCTCCTCCTCCTTCACCACCAGCAGCGGCAGTAGCGGCAGCAGCAGTGGAAAGTCTTCCTTTTCTAAAAAATAACCGCATCCGAAAATTCATGCCACAAGACAAGCGGCCGGATTCCCCATGTTTCAGGAATGCCGGCCGTTTTTTTTTTGCGGAAATTATTCGTCGAGGAAAACCCCGAAATCACGCAATTTCTTCTGCAAGGCGCCGATTTCAAAACCACGGACATCGCCCTGATGGTTCAGCGAGAGAGCGGCGGCAATTCCTGCGGCCTGTCCGGTGATGAAGCAGCCCGGCATGACACGGATCGAGGCTTCCATATACTTATCCGCGCTGACGCAACGTCCGGACGTGAGAAGGTTCCTGAATCCTTTGACGGTCAGAATCCTGTAAGGGATCATGTAATGCTCTCCCCGCTGGTAGCAGGTTTTTTCATCCCGGCCGAAGAACTCCCGGCGGAAGCGTTCGAATTCCTCCGGGGAGGGATCATAGGGATGAATATCCACGCCATAGGCGAAACATCCGACCGCGTCGTCGAAGCGTGCACGGCGGATGAAATCCTCCCGTGTGAGCACATAGTCGCCGAGAATGCGGCGGCTTTCGCGGATTCCGAGCAAGGAAGCGCTTGCCGTCAATTCGCATTTTTCATAACCCGGCACCCTTGCGCGATAGAAGGCTTCGAATTCGGGGAGGAGTCTTCTTCCTTCGAGCCATGCGTTGGTTCTGGCTTTGCGATCGGTGCTGTCGATCTGAAAAATGTGTCCGATATTAGCGGAAGCCGTGCTGGCTCCGATCCGGCGCATTCCGGTGTGGTGGCGGTCGGGAATTTTGAAGAAGTGATTTTTGTCGATGGCTTCCATCAGGATATCAAAAATGGGACGTTTATTTTTCTCCGCCGTGTTCCAGTCGATGTTGCTCCAGAGACTGCAAAGGGAAGACGGCATGATCCGTCCACACTCGTCTCCGAGTTCGAATTTTGCGCCGGACAGAGCGGCGAGGTTGCCGTCTCCGGTGGCATCAATGAATACAGCGGCTTCTACTGCACCGAGGCCGGCGGCAGTGCTGACAATGGCATGGGTGACTGTTCCGCCTTTTTCTTGAACCGCGACCAGATCGCATTCCAGGGAGAACTCCGCTCCGGATTCAAGCATGAGTTTGTCGTAGATCCGTTTCAGGACTTCCGGCCTGATGACGTGTGACGTCGGAGAACTGAATCCGTCCTGCGCCTTCATCCGATCGAAGACTTCGCGTCCGAATTCGCCGCAGAGAAAATGAACGCCGTCTGTTTCGCCGGTGAAGAAAGGGACGAGTCCAGCGGTTCCCATGCCGCCGAAGCATCCGTTTTTTTCAGCGAGAAAGACCTTGGCTCCGCATTTGGAGGCGGCGAAGACCGCGGCGATTCCGGCAGGACCTCCGCCGGCGACAAAGACGTCGCAATGAGCAATTACGGGAATCTTGCAGGAGAAGTCCATTTTCGGGGACGCCGTCATCTTTTAAAGATCTCCTTGATTGCGGCGACGGCATCATCCTGATCGCGCTCTGTCATGTCGGGGAAGAGAGGGAGGGAAACGATCCGGTCGGAGTTCCATTCCGTATTGGGAAGCGAACCGGGACGGTGTCCGAGGGTCTCCCGATAATACTTCTGGAGATGGGTGCAGCGGAAATGCAGGCCGGTGCCGATGTTGCGTTTCTTGAGTTCTGCCATGAAATCATCGCGTGAAATGCCCGCTTTGTCCGAATCCACCCGGACGACGAACAGATGCCAGGAATGTTTGATCGGCCAGGCCGGATCCTTCAGCGGAATCAGCTCCTCGACGGAGGCCAGCTTCTCGCGGTAGCGCATGGCCAGCTGACGGCGCATTTCATTCATCGCGTCCACGCGGGCCAGCTGACGGATACCAAGCACTGCCTGCATGTCGGGCAGGTTGAACTTGTAGCCGGGTTCGACAACCTGTGCCTGAGGTGCGCGCCCATGCGTTTGACGGTCATAGGCATCCACGCCCAGACCATGAAATTTAAGGCTCCGGACCCGGTTGCCGAGTTCAATATTGTCCGTGGCGAACATTCCGCCTTCACCAGTGGTGATGTTTTTGATGGGATGGAAGGAGAACATGGAAGTCCCCCTGGCACCGATTTTTTCCCCGTTCCATTCCGTGCCGAGAGCATGGGCTGCGTCTTCGACCAGCAGGATATTATGTTTGGCGGCGACGGCCCGGAGTTCACCCAGATTCAGCGCGGCTCCCGCGAAGTGCACTGGAACGATCATTTTCGTGTGCGGGGTGATTTTCGACTCGATTTCCCGTGCGTCGGCCATCAGGGTATCCCTGTCGACGTCGACGAAGACCACTTTCGCTCCGAAAAGAAGGGCCGTGTTGGGGAGGGAGACCCACGTCATCGAAGGAGTGATGATCTCATCACCTGGACCGATGTTCAGGGCGCGGAACAGCGCATGCATCACCGAGGTTTCCGAAGTCATCGACACTGCGTCGACACATCCGGTATACTGTTTGAAGTCCGCCTCCAGCTGGGCACACTTCGGACCTGTCGTGATCCAGCCCGAGCGGAGGACTTCTCCGACCGCCTGTATATCTTCTTCCGTGATGGATGGTTTGGAAAACGGTAAAAATTCTGCCCTCATCGGTATTCTCGCTCCTTCCTGTTGTATCTGTGAAACACTTATTTCCGGGGGCAGCCGTCATTCCAAAAATATACTAAAAAGACGCAGAAAGCCCGCGGAGAGCCTGCAAAAACATTTCATACAATAGCATTTTTTCAGATTTTTTCCAGTGGGCGGCGTGATTTCCTATGCATAAATGAAGAAGGGAAGGGACTTTGCCGGAGTCGGATTCACCGATGGAAACAGACATCTTCCCATGTGAAAAATCATCTTCGGACGAAGAAATCCGAATTGATTTATTGCAATCACATGCTATACTTGTATCATCGGAAAAGACCGTTGCCGGACCGGAAGAGATTTCCGGAGAAGTGAAGCGGGGTGAAAAAGTGTTCAGAAAAAGCATATTCTTCCTGTGGTTGCCCTCGGCCCTGTTTCTGTTTTTTCTGGCCGGGGTTCTGATTCTTGCGGAACCTTTTCCGGGGAAAAGAGATCCCGACCGGATTTTTCCTGAAAAGAAGGAAAGAACACCGGCCCGCGTCAGCCCGAAGAGTTCATCGGAAGCTATTCTGCTTCAGAGCAGGAATCCATTCCAGACCATCCTTTTGCGGCTGTCCGGAAAACGTCTCGTGGCAAGGAGTCCGGTGCGCCGCGGGAACAGTGCAGCTCTGCTTGTCCCATCGTTATCTTTTTTCGTCGACGGGATTCCCGGACGCGGACATCATGCCGTTTATTATTCCTGCCCCATAGCCTACCAGCAATGCGCCCGAACCCGGCCTGTACGGGCGGGTCCTTTCCTCTCATGAATTGAAGTTGGGCAACTCCCGGAACGGTTCCGGGAATGCCGCTGAGTGTCTTTTGCTTTTTTCCGAACGCGGAAGAGGATCCGTTGAATTCATTTTTCAGAGGGAGTGTATTGTTGAAAACAATTCTGATTTCAGCTGTTGTTCTGCTGTGTATCTTTTCCGTTATTTCATTTGTCTACTGTGCCATTCAGGATCGCAAGGAAGCGGAACAGGGAAAGAAACAATAAAATCAAAGAAAGGCTTGAGGAATCATGAAGATATTTATTCTGGTCGCGTTGGCGCTGACAGTAGTTGGAACCCTTATCGGAACCGTCTATTTTGTTCTCAAGGAACTGAAGAAAGGCTCGTAAAATTCCGCACCCCGTCTTTTTCCCGCCGGCATGGTCCGGCCGGGGAAAAGCGGAGGAGGGGACCGGAGAAAATTCCGTTCCGTGTCTGCAATCAGGCACGGTTTTTTTTGTACTGAAAAGTCAGGATGTTATGGCCGTTTTCGTAACGGTAGTCAATCGAATCCATGCTGTTTTTGACCATGAATATGCCCAGTCCGCCGCAGGTTCGTTCATCCGCTTCAAGCGTGACATCCGGCATTTTATGCTCCAGCGGATTGAACGGGAAGCCGGCATCGGTGAAGGTGAGGCTGACGAATTCGCCTTTGTCGTCGAACGCGATGAACGCTTTTCCTCCGGGACATACGTAGGCGTAGTGGGCGATGTTGACGAATATCTCTTCGGCGGCGATGGAAATTCTGGTTTTCCCGGTCTGAGGGACTCCAGCCTTGTCCAGATTGAAACTCAGCCAGGAAAGGAGCTTCGGAAGGGCCTCCGGGACAGCATCCAGTTCCAGGCATTTTCCCGCCGGAGAACAGTATTTGACGCAGAGCAGCGTAATGTCGTCGGCCTGTTCGGCATCGGCGGAGAAGGCGTCGATCGCGTGCTGCAAGGCGGACAGAGATTCTTTCGGGGAGGTTTCCGGCGGAAGCGAATTCAGTGTGTCCAGAAGCCGGTCTTCTCCGAAGAACCCGCCTTTGACATCCTGCGCTTCGGTCACGCCGTCGGTATACAGGAAGATATCATCTCCCGGCATGATAGTGGACTCGTGACTATGGTAACGGGTATTCTCCATGGCGCCGAGGACCAGTCCGCGGCGGAATTTGAGAAAACTGAAACGTCCGTCTGAAGACCGCAGGAGAGGCGGATTGTGGCCCGCATTTACACAGACGAGTTTTCCGGTGGAGATTTCCAGTTCTCCAAAGAAGGCGGTGACGAACATGCCGTGCTCATTGTTTGCGCAGAGGCGTTTATTCGCCTCGGTGAAAACCGCGGCCGGTTTCATTCCCGATTCCGCCAGATTTTTGAGCTGGGTCTTGGCTTCCATCATGAACAGGGCGGCCGGGATGCCTTTGCCGGAGACGTCCGCAATCAGGAAGACAAGATGGTCCTGATCGACCAGAAAGAAGTCATAGAAATCTCCGCCGACTTCCTTGGCCGTGCGCATGGTGGCAAAGATGTCGAACTCCGTCCGGTCCGGATAGGGGGGGAAGACCCGGGGCAGGGCGGAAAACTGGATGGCCTTTGCGAATTCCAGTTCCGCGTCGATTCTGGCCGCGGCATCGGAAATGGCCTGCTTCAGGGCTTCCACCGTGGAATTGATGCCGTGGGAAAGCGAGCTGAATTCTGTGGAGTTGTGGACATTGACCTTCTCATTCAGGTCTCCGGCGGTGATCATGGATAGGGAATCATTGACCTTGTAAATGCCCGAGATGACCAGACGCTGAACCAGCACGGAAACCAGGACAAAGACCACTCCGAAGAGAATCAGGTTCACGACGATCAGAATGAAAATGATGGCGTTCCTGCTCAGATACATCTCTTTTTTCGGAAGGATTCCAACGATCGTATATTCGGCGAAGGGCATGGCAAGCCCCAGATATTCCTCGCCGTTGATGTCGAGCGTGAACGGTTTTTTCTGGCGGAGGGCCGATGAGTTCACGCCATATTGGGTAATCGGCCCGGGCGAGAGCTTCTTGGTGCCGCTGCTAATGACCTGCGTGCCCTTGCAGAGCAGAACGGTGCCGTCGATTCCGATCCGGAAGGCGTTTGCGATGTTGTGAATGTCGGCAATCCGGGTGGCCTCCTGCAGACGGCGCGGCTGGAAGCCGACCTGAACGATTCCCGGAGTGCCGTGCCGGGCGACTCCCGCGTACTGGAAGAGTTCATTGTTGATCCCCTTTGCCCGGGGCTTCTGAACCAGCGCAAAGTCAGGATCGGTCAGGGCTGGCATGAATTCCGCGGATTGGTCCGCGGAAGCCATGTTGTAACCCTTGTAGGCGGCGGGAACGGAGGCGATCAGGATGCCTTTGCCGTCTGAAACATGAACTTCATCGACATGCAGGAAGAGCCGGGTTTTTTCCAGTTCCTCCTGGGATTGGAGGATTTCCGGATGTTCGTCCAGAATCCGTGCGAAGGCGCGCGCCTTGAAAATCGCGATGCTCCGGGTCAGTTCCTCGATTCTGGCCAGATTGCCCCGTGCGGCGATCAGCTGCTGTTCCGCGTCCGAGATCTTCAGCTGAATCAGCCCGATCGCCGATTTCTGCGCCTGATCCGTCTGAATGTAATAGGAAAGGGCGAAAATCAGCAGAAAGGCTGATGCAACGAAGACGAACAGCCATTTCTGGAAAGTTTCTCTCATGCGCGTTCAATTGTCAGGATGTCTGAGAAACCGGTCATCTCGAAGACTTCCATCACGGGTCCGTTCACCTTGACCAGGGTCATTTTGCCATTTTTCTGGTTCATCTTCTTCTGTGCGTCCAGAATGATCCGCAGGCCTGCGCTGGAAACATAGTCGATTCCGGCCATATCCATGACCAGTTCATTGATTTCCGCAAGGGCTTCCGGCGTGATTTCCTCCGCCAGAAGCGAAGAGGTGGTGGTGTCCAGCCTCCCATTCAGAACCAGCGTGAGTGTGAGCTTGTCGGCTTCCTGCTTTTTCGCAATTTTCATTGTTTGGGCTCCTTAAGTTGGAGGGTTAACGAATTATCACCTTGCTTTGCGCCGAATCCGGCGTGGACGGTTAATTTCTGAAGGATCATTCGTGAAAGCTCTCCGTCTTCGGAATCCTCCAGGAGGGGATCCTGCGGAGGGCCGCCGAAAAGAAAACGCATCTCCACCGCTCCGTTTTCCTCCGATACGTCGACGGAAATGACGATGTTTTCCGTTTTCGGGAGGAGAAGATTCATGACGAGCTCCTCGATCACCAGCTGGATATTGTGAAGGCGGTGCTGGGAAAGAAGCTGCTTTGCGGCGAATTCCTCCAGTTCCGCGTTCATGCGGTAGATGTCGAAAGCGCGGGAGCTGATGACATATTCCCATGTGCGTATTTTGTGGATGAAGGCGCGGGTTTTGCGGCGCTGGGGAGTCTCGAAAATCTGCCGGGGCGTTCCTTCCTCGTAAATTTCCCCGTCGTCCATGTAGAACACCCGTGTGGAGACATCCTTGGCGAACTTCATTTCGTGGGTGACGATCATCATGGTCATTCCGTTTTCCGCGAGCTTCCGTATGACTGCGAGCACTTCGCTGACCATGGTGGGGTCCAGCGCGGAGGTCGGTTCATCGAAGAGAACGACTTCCGGCTTCATTGCGAGTGTCCGTGCGATGGCGACGCGCTGTTTCTGTCCGCCTGAAAGTTCGTCCGGGTAGGCGTGGGATTTGGCCGCCAGTCCCACCATGGCGAGGAGCCGCATTCCCTCGTCGTATGCCTCCTGACGGCCGGTTTTGAGAAGGTGAACAGGTCCCATCATGAGATTCTCGATCACCATCAGGTGGCTGAACAGATTGAAGGACTGGAAGACCATTCCCATTTTCCGGCGGATTTTCAGGATGTCCGTGGAGGGCGCCAGCAGGTTTTCCCCGTCTACGAAAATCTCCCCGCCGGAGGGCGTTTCCAGAAGGTTCAGGCACCGCAGAAAGGTGCTTTTTCCGGTGCCGGACGGACCGATGACCGAGATCACTTCCCCCTTGCTGATTTCGGCGTTGACGTCCCGCAGGACCTCGGTTCCTCCGAAGTGTTTGGAAAGATGTTTCACGCTGATCATGATTGCTCCTTCACGCCGCGGACTCTTCTTTTCCGGTGCAGCGGATCCGTTTTCAGTTCGATGAGGGTCAGCAGGACGGTAAAGCAGTAGGCGATGGCGAAGTAGATGAGTGCGGTGACGATCAGCGGGAAGAAGGCTTCGTAGGTGCGGCTCCGGATGATGTCGCTGATCTTGGTCAGGTCCTGAATGGCGATATAGCCGACCACCGAGGTCATCTTGATTGTGGAGATGACTTCCCCCTTGAAGACCGGCAGAACGTATTTGGCGGCCTGTGGCAGAACGATCCGGAAAAAGACCTGGAAGCGGCTGAAGCCTATGGCTCTTGCCGCCTCGATCTGTCCCTTGTCCACGGCTTCGATTCCGCTTCTCAGCATTTCGGCGGAATATGCGGCGAAATTGAGGGAGAATCCGAGGATCGCCACGAATACGGCATGAATGTCCACTTTTCCGAAAACCACATAATACAGAATCATCAGCAGTACCAGGATCGGAGTCCCCTGAAGGGCGCGGATGTAGATTCTCGCCGCCATGGAGAACAGCTTGTGCCGGGAACGCCTCATCATGCATACGCCGAATCCGAGCAGGGTGCCTCCGATCACCGAAAGCACGGAAATCAGCAGGGTCACGTACAATCCCTGAAGGACCAGCTTGTAGCGGTCTTCCAGAATGAACGTGCGGTAGAAACTCTCCTTCAGCCCCTGTACGAAAGAAGCCAGCTTTCCGAACACGGGCGGCGCCGTCTTGTCCTTTTTCACCAGCACGACCACGCCTCCGCGATAGGTCGGCTCGGAAAAAAGAATGGATTTTTTCCGCTCCTCGGTGACGGTGATGCAGGCGATCGCCAGATCGGTTTTTCCGGACGCGATGGACGGAATCAGCGAAGAGGCGTTCATGCTCACCAGCTCCACCCCGTATCCGAGACGGTGGGCTGCGCGGAGCACAAGATCGACCTCATATCCCATGATCTGGCCGTCCTTGGCATAGATGAAAGGTTCCGAGTCGGCATTGACGGCGACTTTCAGGGTTCTCCGCTTGCCCGGACCCGGCGGGAAGGCAAGTTTCTTGCCGGATTCATCCGTGCCGAACCAGAGGGCGTCGAGCTTGCGGAGTTCTCCGCTTTCGCGCATTTTGCGGATTTCCGCACTGATTTCGGCGCAGAGCCCTTTCTGTTCAGGGGAGAAGGCCATGGCATAATCGTCGGACGTGAATTTGATGCCCAGGGTCCGGAGTCTGTCGTTTTTCCGGACGATGATCCGCGCCATGGGTTCCTCGTCGAGCATGGCCGCGATCTTGCCCGCCTCCAGTGCGGCGATCTGGTCGGCGAAGTTGTTGAAATACTCGGGGATGGCGTCCGGCTGATGCTTCTTCAAAAGTGCGTCGAAATAGGAGCCTGTCAGAATCCCGACCTTTCTGCCGGCCAGCGTTTCCATCGGATTGTCCATGTCCTTGACCACGGCCACGATGCCGCCGGCGTAGATCTGGTCGGAGAACAGGACGGACTTCTTGCGCTCCTCGGTGACCGACAGGCAGGCGAGGCCGACGTCCGATTTTCCCGCCGCGACCGACTGGATGACCGCGGCGAAGTCCATGTCGTTGATCTGGACCCCGTACCCAAGGTCTTTGGCGATGCGTGAAATCAGGTCGATTTCATATCCGACGATCTTTCCGTTCAGGACGTAGTTGAACGGCGTGACGGCGGAATTGGTGGCAATCCTCAGCATGCCGTTGGGTCCCGAGGCGGGAATGTCGACTTTTTTCTTTGACTCGTCGCGTCCGAACCAGATGGAGTCCAGCTCCTGAAGAACGCCGTCCTTGTAGTACTGCCGGATCCGGGCGTTGATCTTGTCGCAGAGCGCCTGATTGCTCTTCGTGAACATCATGGCGTAACTCTCCTTGGTCAGCGGCTCTGGAAGGATTTTGAGCTGTCCGACTTCTCCGAGAATATGCCGGGCGATGGGCTCGTCCAGAATGAAGGCGCTCAGCTTTCCCTGCCGTACCGCCTGGGCCTGGTCCGCGTACGTGTTGTAATATTCGGGGACGGCGCCCGGAATGCATTGCGCGAGAATCTGATCGAGGATCGTTCCGGTGAACACTCCGACTTTCTTTCCGGCCAGTTCCCGGTAATGGGTGATGTCGGCGGACTGGCTCTTTTTCGCATCCGGCAGAAGGTCTTTTCTCGTCAGGAGAGTCTGCGGATTGGTGAAGTAGTCAGTGGTGAAATCCACGCTTTTTGCGCGTTCCGCCGTGCGGATCATGTTGGCGATGATCAGGTCGGACTTCCCGGACTGGAGCGAGGCGATCAGCCCGGCGAATTTCATGTTCTGGTATTCCACGCGCATGCCCAGTTCGTAGGCAATCCGTTCGATCAGTTCGCAGTCCAGACCCGCATAGGCATTGTTCAGCAGAAAACAGACCGGTTCCCGGTCGGCGGCGATGGCGACTTTCAGCACCGGCGCGTCCGGTCCGCGCGCCGGAATCTTTACCGGTTTGTAGGGAACGAGCGAATCCCGGAGCCAGCGCTTCTCGATGGCGGCCAGGGTGCCGTCCTTCTTGAACCTCTCCAGCACTCCGTTCAGCTTGCCGAGCAGTTCCGTGTTTCCCTTCCGGACGGCGATGGCGTTCGGTTCGTCGGTCAGACGGTTCGGCAGCAGGGCGAGGCCCGGGTCGTTGAGCGCGTAGTTGAGCATGCTGGTGTAGGAGCCCATGACGTAATCGACCTTTTCCCCGCGAAGGGCGGCGACCGCGTCGCTGAAAGTGTCGAAGCTGGCCCGCTGCGCCGTCGGATATTCCCGTTCCACCAGCCGTTCCCCGACGCTTCCCGTCATTACCGCGACCCGTTTCCCGTCCAGCGAAAAGCCTTTCTGCTCAGGAGCCAGACGGTCTTTGCGGACCATCACACTGATGGCTGAATCGATGTAACAGTCGGAGAAAAGCATTTTTTTCTTCCGTTCCGGAGTGGCGTTCAGATTCGCGACGAGGAGGTCGATCTTGCCGGATTCGACAGCGGGAATCAGTGCGTCGAAGGTCATGGCGGTGACTTCCATGCGCGCATGGAGGAAGTTTCCGAGCCGCCGGATCAGCTCCAGGTCGAACCCGGTCAGGCGGCCGGTCTTGTCGTAATAGTTCATCGGCTCGTTCAGCCCCTCGGTTCCGACCTTCAGGGTCATGACCGGGGTTTTCGGCTCCGGGATGTCCGGCATCGGCGGCGGATGGAGGCTGAGCCAGCGGCTCCGCATGTCCTGATAGGTTCCGTCGGACCGGTAACTCCCGATGAACCGGTTGATTTTTTCCGCCAGTTCCGCGTGGCGTTTAGGCACGGCGATCACAATGGATTCCTCGGCGATGTCTTCCTTGAGAAGCGCCAGCGCCGGATTCACCTTCACCGCGTATTCCATGCTGTGACGGTCGAACAGCAAGGCGTCGATCTTTCCATACTGAACAGCGGCATAGGCGTCGGGGACCGTGTTGCAGTAGACGAGTTCCGCTTTGGGATACAAACGCTCTCCCGCCGACATTGCCGCGGTTCCCTGAAGGACCCCGATCCGGTATCCCTTCGCATTCAGCTGCGCTGCGGACCGGATTTCGTTTTTCGTTTTTTCAGTTTTCTTTCCGGAACATCCCGCCGCAATTCCGAGGGACAGAAACAAAAACAGAACCGTTACATATCGAATGAATTTCAACCGCATATTCCAACCCCGATATCGATGACGAATCGATTTTCTTATCTCCTGGCAAATATATCGTCTTTATGCCGGAAAATCAATAGAGCTTCCTGAAAACTTTCTGTTTATCGGAGAGCGGGAGGGGGCTGGATCACTTCCTTTTTTTCAAATGAATGTATGTTGACTAACATTTGGAAGTGTTTTTCCGGGGAACGGCATTCATCGCGAGGAAGTGCGGCGGCTCTTGACACGTATGGGGGTATGATGATTGTTCAGAAAGCACAAAAAAAAGCTCTTTTTCTTCAATCCGGACTTGAAATAAGCTGAAACGGGACCATCTTACCGCGTACATGAAAGCACCGTAGTTTTTTTTCATCCTCCGCCCGGCAATGAAAACAGAGTAAGGATTTCGTTCCATTATGTCGGAATTCAAGGTATCGAGTCTTCTGAAGCAATACAGAAAAATGCTCATTCTCTCGGCGATTACCTCCATCATGTTCTCCAGTCTGGCGCTGACGATGCCCCTGATGCTGAAGATCGTGATCGACCGCGTGCTTCCTTCGCGCGACTGGGGACTCTTTTTCCTCCTGGTGGTCATCATGATCGCCATCTACACTCTCCGTTTTGTCATCAGGATGATCACCGGCTATCTGGGAACCTATACGGTCACCCGGATTCTTCTGGACGTCCGCCAGCGCATCTTCAAACACCTCCAGAGCCTCTCCCTCCGTTTCTATGAGGAATACCGTACCGGCAAACTGATTTCGAATATCATCAGCGACGTGGCTCTCCTTCAGGGCCTGATTACCCTCTGCATCGGCATGGTCGACCAGTTCTTCACCATGGCCATCATCACCTTCGCGGTCTTCTTCATCAACTGGAAACTGGCCCTGATCGCGATGTGCGCCCTGCCGATCCACTTCCTGAACTTTTACATCTTCAACAACATCATCCGTGAAAACGCAAAGATCCTCCAGGAGAAAATGTCCGAAATCTCCGCCAACCTCGCGGAAACCATCAACGGCATCCGGGTCGTGAAGTCCTTCTCGAAGGAGCGCTCCGAATGCCGCCATTTCTTCAGCAGCCTGCGTCCCACCGTGGAACTGGCGGTCCGTATGAACCAGCAGGGGAATGTCTGCAACGGTATTTATGAATCGCTGATCGTGATCACCTATCTGATCATCATCGGCTGCGGAATCATGATGATCGGGCCGGACTTCACCGTGGGCGATTTCGTCGCGTTCTATACCTACATCGGTATTCAGGTCGGCCCCATTGCCGGTCTCGCGGCACAGATGAACTCCGTATCGCAGGGCCTTGCCGGCGCCCAGCGCATCATGAAGATACTGCGGGTGATCCCCGAAATCAAGGATTCGCCGGATGCCATGACGGCTCCCCGTTTCAAAGGCCGGATCGAGTTCAGCCATGTCTCCTTCAAGTATGCGGACGCGCCGGTCCTGCGGGATTTTTCGCTGGTCATCGAGCCAGGGGAGAAGGTGGCGCTGGTCGGACCCTCCGGCTGTGGAAAATCCACCATCGGAAACCTGATTCTCCGCTTCTATGATGTCTCGGATGGCTCCATCCGGGTGGATGGACGCGACATCCGCGAGTTTACCCAGGATTCCTACCGTTCCAACATCGGCGTCGTACTTCAGGAACCCTTCCTCTTCAGCGGGTCGATCCATGACAATCTTGTCTACGGCCGTCCGAACGCGGACGATGAGGATGTCCGGAAGGCTGCGGAAATGGCCAACGTCGAGGAATTCGTCCGGAAACTGCCACAGAAATACGATACCGTGATCGGGGAGAACGGCGCTTCCCTTTCCGGCGGACAGAAACAGCGTATCGCCATTGCCCGCGCCGTGCTCAAGAATCCGGCAATCCTTCTGCTGGACGAAGCCACCAGTGCGCTGGACACCGTTTCGGAAAAACTCGTTCAGCAGGCTCTCGATACCCTGATGCGCGACCGCACCACCGTCATCATTGCGCACCGTCTTTCCACCATCAGCAACGCCGACAAGATTGTCGTCCTCAAGGACGGCAAGATCGACCAGCTCGGCACGCACGACCAGCTGATGGCGGTCGAAGGCACTTACAAGTCGCTCTATCTCACCCAGCAGAAGACATCAAATCAGGAAGGCGCTCAGGAAGAAATTTCGCCGGAAAACGATGTCATTTTCTACAAGCTGCATCCGAAGGCGCTGGAAATCGAGCGCAAAGCCCGGAAAAAATGGTGATGCGTCCGCTTCCCGGTTCGGCTCCGTCCGGAGCTTTTTAATTCCTCATTGTTCCCATGGTCCGGAAAACAGAAGTCATGTCTTTTTGTTTTTTTTTCTTGAAATTTCATATTGTGATGTATATATTATAAATATAATTACTTAAGTTTCATAATGTGAACTTATGGGGCGTTTTATGATTAAAGTGATGGACAAGACTTTCGCCATTCTGGAAGAGATCGTGATCTCCTCTCCGGAACCGCTTCCTCCGCTGGAACTTTCCCGGCGTCTTCAACTGAACCGGGCGACCTGCTCGCGTCTGCTCAAACTCCTGCTGGATTCCGGTTACATTCTTCAGGTGTCGCGCCAGAAGGGATATGTCCCCGGACCGAAGATTCTGACTTTGAGCAACATGGCGGCGTTCCAGCAGAACTTGCTGTCCGTCGCCCGCGGCGTGATCGACCGTTGCGCGGAGGAGCTCCAGAATTCGGTGCAGATCGCACAGCTGTATAACGGGAAGCGGTATATCCTTTATTACCGCAACTGCAATCCGCGCCGGAACGTCCGCCTCAACCGGCTTTCCTTCGACGACCTTTTTTTCACTGCGACGGGATTGATGCTGGTGGCGCATCAGGAGAGGGAAGAGAGGATGGCCCTGTTCCGGCGTCTGAAGGCCGAATCCATGCCTTTCTTCGAAGATTTTCAGGATGAAAAAACGGTTCAGGAAAAGCTGGATGCGATCTGCCGGAAAGATTTTTTCGATTGCCGGAAAGACATTCAATGGATTTACGCTTTTCCGGTTTTCGTGAATGGCGCATTCACCGCGACGCTGGGGGTCAGCATCCCCTTTTCGGAATATAACGATTCATATCATCAGAAAGTATGCAAAGTCATGAAAGAGGCGGCCCGGGAGATTTCGCTCCGGATGTCCACTCTTCATTCGATCGGCTGAACAAGGAGAACGGCGATGGAAGACATCAGAGGTAAAACGGCATTGGTGACCGGGGGGTCGCAGGGGATCGGGCGCGTGATCGCGCTGGCTCTGGCGGACAAGGGGTGCCGGGTGGTCGTGAACTGCGCGAACAATCCGGACAACGCGCAGAAGGTTGCGGATGAGATTCGCGCAAAAGGCGGAACTGCGGACGTCTATCGCTGCGACGTCTCCGACGAGAAGGCGGTGGATGCCATGTTCGAGGCGCTCGGGCGCGTCGATATTCTCGTGAACAACGCACGTCTCGATCCCTGGCGCCGCACCGCGGAAATGTCCGAGGGCGAATGGTGGTCGAAGGTCATGGACGTGAATCTCAAGGGGGCGTTCCTCTGCTCTCTGGCGTTCTTCAACAGAGCCAAAACCTACGGATGGGGACGCATCGTCAATGTTGCTTCCGTGCGTTCCTTCATCCCGGCGGAGATGACCATGATCGCCTATGGCGTTTCCAAACTCGGGATGCACGGAATCACCCGCGCCATGGCCCACAACGGCGCCAAGTTGGGAATCACCGCCAACACGGTTTGTCCCGGCATGGTGATTACCGAGAACATCAACAAACGTCTCACACCCGAGAAATACAGAATGGAGCAGGAATCGATTCCGCTCGGACGTCCCGCCACAAGCGAGGAGATCGCGGACTCCGTCCTGTTCGTGATCGGCAACGGCTATGTGACCGGCGAAACGATCAACATCAACGGCGGCATGTATTATGCTCCCTGAAATTCCGGAAGGAACCTGAATCATGGAAACTTTCTCCGTAAAAAATCATGCCGACAGTCTTCTTCCGTCCGGGAAACAGTGGAAACCCGTCTGGTCGGATGAATTCGACGGTGCTTCGCTGGATACTTCCAAATGGGGGTTCCGCCTCAATTTCTGGGGGAAGCCTTTCCCCGCGTTCACGGATCAGGGCGTGGTTCTGGACGGCAAAAGCCATCTTCAGCTCCACATCGTGAAGACGCCGGACGGACGGTACTGTTCTCCGCATCTCCAGACGGCTTCCCTGACGTATGACATCCCCCGGGATACCGGCGGAATCTGGCCGTTCGGCAAGTATGAAACACCCCGCTTCCTTCACAAGTTCGGATATTACGAGATCTGCTGCCGACTGAACCGTCAGGCCGGCTGGTGGACCGCTTTCTGGCTTCAGTCTCCTTCGATCGGCGCGCATCCGGACGCCTCCCAGTGCGGGGTGGAATGCGATATCATGGAAAGCCAGGATTACGCCGAACAGAAGATCGTCCGCTGCGGCAACATCTGGAACGGATACGGAAGCAGCGGCGCCGGGTCCGGCCACAAGCATTATCCGCTGGCGGACACCCCCGACGGCTGGCACCGTTTCGGCGTCGACTGGAGCCGCGACGGCTATGTGTTCTACACCGACGGCAGGGAAGTCAACCGCGTGGACGGTCCGGTTTCCAATGTCGAACAGTTCATTCTGGTTTCCACCGAATGCATGGGATACCGCAACACCCCTCCGAAGGCGAGTCCCCTTCTGGACAAGGTCGTTCTGCCGGAATATTTCGAAGTCGATTTCGTGCGCGTTTTTGATGATGTTCAATAAAGGAGTCCAAACATTATGAAAATCACCTGGCTTGGTCAAGGCGGTTTCCTTTTCGAAAGCAAAGGATACCGTTTGGTCGTCGATCCCTACCTCAGCGACTGCGTTTTCAAAATGGAAGGGCTTGCGCGCCTTCATCCGTTCCCGGTCGAACTCAAAAAATTGAAGCCGGACTGCCTTCTGGTCACTCACGACCATCTGGACCACCTGGATCCGGACGGCGTGCCCCTGATTCATGAGGCGTATCCGGGCTGCCGTTTCGCGGGTCCCGACCGTTCCTTTCAGCACTTTCTTTCTCTCGGCATCCCGGAAGTGCTGATTACACGGGTTCCGATGAATTCGACCCGTTCCTTCGGGCCGTTCGCCGCGACTTCGGTTTTCGCCGCCCACAGCGACCCGACCGCCTGCGGTTACGTCATCGAAGCGGAAGGAAAGAAAATCTACCTTTCCGGCGACACCAACTACGACGACCGCCTGCTGTCGGATTCCCTGCGGAACATGGACCTGATGCTGATCTGCATCAACGGAAAACTCAACAATATGAATTGTGCCGACGCACTTAAATGCGTGAAGGCGCTCCGTCCGAAAATGGCGCTTCCCATGCACATCGGGCTTTTCGCGGAGAACACCGCCGATCCGGCCCCGTTTGTCGAAGGCTGCGAGGCGCTCGGAATCCGCTCGTTCGCCATGATTCCCGGAAAGGAGTTCGACTTATGAAAATCACGGCTGTCAAGACTTTTCTCTGCAACATGTTCCGGACCAATTTCGTGTTCGTCAAAATCGAAACGGATGCCGGAATCCACGGATGGGGCGAGGCCACGCTCGAATATAAGGAACTCACTGTCCAGGCGGCGATCCACGACCTCGAAAGCTGTCTGATCGGCAAAGACCCCCACAATATCGAAGCGTTCCGGCACGACAGTTATCGCGACGCCTACTGGCGCGGAGGTCCCGTCCTGATGAGTGCGATCGCCGGAGTGGAAATGGCGCTCTGGGACATCAAGGGCAAGGCGCTCGGAGTGCCGGTTTACCAGCTTCTCGGCGGCAAAGTCCGCGAGGCGGTTCCGGTGTATGTCAACGGCTGGTTTTCTCCCGCGAAGACTCCGGACGAGTTTGCCGAAAAAGCGCTCGAAGTCCGCAAGAACAAATATCCCGGGTGCAAGTGGGACCCCTTCGGGAAAGCCTGGCTCCAGATCGGGAAGAAAGAACTTGACCAGTCAATGGAATGCGTGGCAAAAGTGTCGGATGCGGTCGGCTCGGATGTTATTCTTCTGATTGAGGCTCACGGCCGGTTCGACATCCCCACCGCGGTCAAGATCGGAAAGCGTCTGGAGGAATTCGACATCTTCTGGTTCGAGGAACCGATCCCCCCGGACGACAAGGACGGGATGCGCGAAGTCAAGGAACGCGTCCGCGTCTCCATCGCCGCCGGGGAAAGGCTGTACAACCGTTACGAATACCGGCAGTTCTTCGACCTGAACTGCGCCGACTACATCCAGCCTGACATTTCCCATGCGGGCGGCATCATGGAAATGCGCATGCTCGGCGCGGAAGCCGAGGCGCGGCACATCGGTTTCTGTCCGCACAATCCGTCCGGGCCCGTGGCTAACGCGGCGACCCTCCAGATCGCGGCCTGCGTTCCGAATTTCGTGATGCTGGAAATGATGATGACCGACGTTCCATGGCGGGCGGACATCTGCGACGAGGACCTCACGCTCCGCAACGGGAGCATGGTAATTCCGGACCGTCCCGGCCTCGGGATCGACCTGAATGAAAAGGAGCTCCTGAAATATCCGTACATCCGTACGGAATTGCGGCATTACCGCGGCGACCTGACCAACATCCGGCCTCCGAACGCGATCCGTTACTACAAACTGGAAAACGACTGAACTCCGGAAACACGGGAAAAGAGAACCCAATCTCTTCCCAAGATTTTTAACTCATCATTGATTTCGCCGCAATCAATGATAACGTGGAAGTTTTTGAAAAAACAAGGGGGTGGGGAAGAAAAAAGCTTTTTTCAAAAAGTTTTTTCTTCCCCACGGTCTTTTTTACCGACGGCGGCACCTGACCATCAGTTCGATTTCATCCAGCGAAAGCGTGTGGCTGTCCCAGCTTCCGGCCGTTCCGCCGCACATCAGTTCGACGGAGAATCCGTTGTTTTCCAGAAGCATCCGCAGTTCCATCGGGGTGAAGCATTTTTCCTTCACCTTGATTTCCGGATCGAAGCCCGGATACCATTCGCCCAGCCGCACCGTGCGCGTCAGGGTGTAAGGATCGAACGTTCCGTTGGCGATGTCCTTGTCGCTGTACTGCCGGACGAGTTCAAAGACGTTCCGCACGGTCATCAGCAAGGGGGCGCCGGGTTTCAATACGGCCGCCAGATTGCGGAGGATCGACTGTTCATGTGTCAGCGGATCGTCGTCGACCGAAAGCAGTCCGAAGCTTCCTTCGCAGATGCAGATGCCCGCGTCGAAGCGCTCTTCCAGCGTGAAATCGGCGGCGTCGGCCTGAATGAAGCGGACCTTCACTCCGGCGGCGCGCGCCTTTTTTTCGGCTTCGGCCAGCTGTCCGGTGGAAATGTCCAGTCCGATCACTTCCACTCCTTTAGCCGCCAATGCGATGGAGTGCCGTCCGGTTCCGCATCCGAGGTCCAGAAGCTTCTTTCCGGGGGCGAGAGACAGTTCCTTCATCAAAAATTCCGCTTCGAATTTCGTGTTGGAGGTGAAAATCTCTTCTTCGTAATGGGGCGCGTTGAAATCGTAAAACTGTTTCCATGTATTATTCGTCATGATGAATCCTGAAAATTGCGTGTAAAGACAATAAAAAACCTTCCGGACACGAGGGTGTTCGGGAACATCGGGAGCGACTTTGCATCACTCCATTTACTTACGCAATCATCCAGATTCTCCGGCTTTGTTGGCAGACTTCATGTCATGCCTCAAGCCTTGTTGAAGTAATATAATCCGCGAATTTCCATTTTGCAACTAAGGAATGGAGAGATTATTTCTTTCCCTGCTTTTCGCGGCGGAGACGCTCCCAGTAGGCGAGACGTTTGATGATTTCTCGTTCGAATCCGCGTTCGGGCGGATTGTAGAACTTCAGGCGCGGCATCTTGTCCGGGAAGTAATTCTGCCCGGAAAAAGCGTCCGGGAGGTCCTGGTCATACTGGTATCCGTCGCCGTATCCGAGCTCCTTCATCAGTTTGGTGGGAGCGTTCAGAATGTGGGCGGGCGGTGTGAGGGTGCCGTATTGCTTGGCGGCGCGGCGTGCGGCACCCCAGGCTTTGTCGACACTGTTGGATTTGGGCGCGGTACCGAGGTAGACGACGAGTTCCGCAATCGCCAGATCGCCTTCCGGCGAACCGAGGCGCTCGTAGGTGTCCCACGCGGCGATGGCGATGTTCAGCGCGTTGGGATCGGCCATGCTGACGTCCTCCATCGCGAAGCGGGTCAGACGCCGGAGCAGATAAAGCGGGTCCTCGCCTCCTTCGATCATGCGGGCGGCCCAGTAGAGCGCGGCGTCGGTGTCGGAGCCCCGGAGGGACTTATGGAGAGCGCTGATGAGATTGTAATGTCCGTCGCGGTCCTTGTCATAGCCGGGAGCTTTCTGCTGAACGAACTTGAGGAGTTTTTGGCGGTCCAGCATTTCCCCTTCGACGGAAAGATTGTAGATGCTTTCAATCAGATTGATGATATAGCGTCCGTCGCCGTCGGCCAGTTCCCGGAGCGTGGCGCGGGCGTCGGAATCGAGGGGCAGGGGATGTCCGACCACCTTTTCCGCGCGGATCAGGATTTTTTCGAGCGCCTCGTCGTCCAGTTGTTTCATCACGAAGACCTTGCAGCGGGAGAGCAACGCGCCGTTGAGTTCGAACGAAGGGTTTTCCGTGGTCGCGCCGACCAGGATCACGGTTCCGTTTTCGACATACGGAAGGAAACCGTCCTGCTGCGCGCGGTTGAAACGGTGGATTTCGTCCACGAACAGAAGGGTGCCGATGCCGGTTTCGCGTCGGCGTGCGGCGTCTTCGAAAGCCTTGCGGAGATCGGCGATGCCGGAAAAGACCGCGGACAGCGCGGTAAAATGGAGCGAGGTATTGCTGGCCATGAGGCGTGCGGCGGTGGTTTTGCCGCATCCGGGAGGACCCCAGAGAATGAAGCTGGAAAGGTGCTTGCTGTCGATCATCCTCCGCAGGGGGGCCTCCGGTCCGAGCAAGTGATCCTGTCCCACGATTTCGTCGAGGGTGGATGGCCTCAATTTGTCGGCGAGGGGCTGTCCGCCCGCCAGAGGTGAAAACAGCGATTCCTCGTTCATAATTTTTCCCCGCGGAGCATGCGCCGGAGCGTATTGAGCGCTGTGGCGGCGCAACGTACACGGATCTGTTCGCGGCTGCCCCGGAAACGGTATTCCGTGACCAGCGACTGATCGAAGCAGCGGACTCCGATGAAAACCAGCCCGACCGGTTTTTCGGGGGTGCCGCCGTCCGGTCCGGCGATTCCCGTGACCGAGATTGCACAATCGGAGCGGAAGCGTTCCGCAACGCCGGAAAGCATTTCCCCGGCGCATTCGGCGCTGACCGCCCCGTGTTTCCTCAGGGTTTCTTCCGAAACGCCCAGCAGGTTCTGTTTGACTTCATTCGCATAGGAGACGATTCCTCCGAGATATCCGGCGGAGGAGCCCGGCACCTCCGTGATGAGTTCGGAAATGAGGCCCCCAGAACAGGACTCGGCGAGGGAAAGAGTCGCCTTGCGTTCCTTCAGCAGATGGAGAATTTCAGCGGCCACCGTGGAGGCTCCGTCGGAGAGCATTTCCATGGCGAATTCCTTCCGGACGGCCCGCTCGGCGGACTCCACGCAGGAGCTGTCCTCCGAGGTGAGGAAGAGTTTCACGAATTCGGGGGAAGCGCAGTAGGCGACGGAGAGTCCGGGGTGCTTTTCGATGATCGGAATAGTCCGTTCCTCGACCCGGGATTCGGGCACGCCGGAGATGAAGAAGAGCCGCGTATAGACCCGTGTGTCGAGATGCGCCTTGAGGATGGGCAGAAGCTGATTGTCGAACATCGGATGGAGTTCGGACGGCGGACCGGGAAGCATCACGATGTGTTTCTCCGGCGAGGTATTCGTCCGGATGTGGATGCCCGGAGCGGAACCGCAGGCGTTGAGGAGGGCTTCCGCACCGTGCGGGATGAGCGCCTGATTCAGAAAATGGAGAGGCAGTTCACCGCGCTTGAGGGAGTTCCAGCGGTCGCGGACAGCCTGTTCGGCTTTCGGATCCGTTTCCAGCGGACAGTTCAGATAGTCCGCGATGGCCTGTTTTGTGAGATCGTCGGCGGTGGGGCCGAGTCCGCCCGAAGTGATGATGAAGTCCGCATGGTTCATCGCATACTGAAGCGCATCGGTCACGTCGGAAGGCTGGTCGGGGACTTCGAGGGAAAGGACCGGCATGATTCCCATGGCGAGCAGCTGTTGGCCCATATAGGTCAGGTTTGTGTTGACGACCGCGCCCTTGAGAAGTTCGTCGCCGATGCAGAGGACAGCCACTTTCATGATTCAGAGACCTCCTTTTTCCGATCCACGGTAATGGCGTTGAGACGGTTCTGGACCACGATGCGCCAGCGTTCCAGATCTTCTTCATTCAGGTTCGGAGGAATCATGACGGGTTTTCCCATATGCATGGTGATTTTGGCCCAGGGTTTTGGAATCTGAAAACCGTCCCAGCTTTTCAGTTCCCAGTAGGAAGAGTAATTTACGGCGATCGGGATGATCCGCACCCCGGTCTCGCTCGCGAGATGGATGGGACCGCGGCTCATGACGTACTTCGGGCCGCGCGGACCGTCCGGCGTGAAGCTGACGTATTTGCGTTTCTTGAGGATGCTCTTCATGGCGCCGACCAGCACCTGCACCGCCTTGCGCGAGGTCGAGCCGCGCACGCTTTCGATTCCGAACTGTCCGCAGAGATCGGCGATGTATTCACCGTCGCGCGAGGCGCTGATGACGGCCACGGTGTGCTCCCGCTCCCAGCGGTCAAACATCGCGGGAAAGAAAAGCAGACGGTTGTGCCAGAGCACCGTGATCGCGGGTGGATTTTTCGCGGCGATCGAGCCGCCGTCGTCAATGATTTCCGTCCGCATGACGTGACGGAGAAGAAGCAGGGTTTTCGCCGGGAACCAGAAGAGCCAGTCGGGGAATTTCTTGATCTGCCGGAAGCGATGTTTCAGCGTCATGATTTTCCTCTCTTTCCGGCATTCTTCCGGGCATATTCGCAGAGGTCCTCCAGCGGACAGCCGGAACATTTCGGGCGTCCCGCCGGACATTGTCTGCGACCGTGGATGATCAGCAGATGGGAGAACTCGCCCCAGAGTTCCGGCGCAAGGTTCGCGCAGAGCTCCGCTTCGATCTTTTCCGGATCGGGGGAATGCGCGATTCCCAGCAGATTGGAGATGCGTTTCACATGGGTGTCGACCGGCAGTCCGGGATGGTCCAGCGCGTCGGAAAGGACCACGTTCGCGGTCTTCCGTCCGACGCCGGGCAGGGAGGTCAGCTCCTCCATCGTGTGCGGCACCTCCGATCCGAAGCGTTCCACCAGCGCTTTCGAGGCGCCGATGATGCTTTTCGCCTTGGCGCGGTAGTAGCCGCAGGCGTGAATCAGCGGTTCGAGCTGTTCGGAAGTCAGGGCGGCGAAGTCCTCCGGCGTGGAATATTTTTCAAAAAGAGGTTCCGATACGCGGTTGACCATTTTGTCCGTGCATTGTGCGGAAAGGATGGTGGCGATCAGCAGCTGGAACGGCGATTCATGCGAAAGAAAGCATTTCTGCGGACCGTATGCGGCGAGAAGACGGGCATAGATTTCGGAAAGTTTTTTTTTCCGGGCCGGTGTGGAGCGTGAAACAGAAGCGGGCATTTTCATCCTCTCAGATGTTGGCGTCCGAAGGGGATTTCAGAAGACCGATCTTGGCGGCGATGGTCGCCAGAGGAGCCCAGATCACATAACCGTTGATGAGGATCAGGGCGGTCCATGCGGTTTCATAGCAGGCGGCGATCAGCACAATGCTGACGATCAGCAGACGTTTCTTGTAACGCGGAATGGAAAAGATCCATTTGCCGAAGTGCTGGTAGGGAATCTCGCTGACCATCAGGAGCCCGAGGACCGCCGCATAATAGGGGAGGAAGGAGACCAGCCGGTTCAAGGAATGCTTTTCGCCTTCGACCGCGTAGAAGATGATCACGCTGCAGATGGCGGCCGCGGCGCCGGGGGAGGGGAGCCCGGAAAACTTTTCACTGCTCTTTTTTTCGAGCATTGCGTGGACATTGTATTTGGCGAGCCGGAGCGCGGCGCAGCCGAGGTAGACCGCGCAGAGACACCAGACCACGATGAATTGCGAGGGGCGGAGGGAGTTGAGCGCATGCGCCATGACCGCGACCACCGCGGCCGGAGCGACTCCGAAGGTGACCATGTCCGCGAGGGAATCCATCTGGATTCCGTGAATACTGGCGGCGTTGAGCAGGCGCGCGGCATAGCCGTCGAAGGCGTCGAAGACCATGGCGCAGAGGATCATCACGGCGCTGATGGCGAAAATCTTCTCGATTCCCGCCGAGCCGTCCCGATACATCATTTTCTCATAGACCTGAAGCGTGTAGAGAATGGCGGCGAACCCGCAGAGGGAGTTGCCGAGGGTCAGGGCGTTGGGCACCCATTTCAGCCAGCGGTTCCGGGCCAGAAGATCACGAAAATGTTGTTTCATATCATCCTCTTGCCGCCCAGCGGGCGGTCATTGTTTTTCTCGAAAACGGGCGATGACAGTGGTTCCCCCGAAGACCCTGTCTCCGACACTGACCGCCGGTTCGAAATTGCTTCCGGCGGGAAGGTAAAGTTCCGTTCTTGAACCGAATTTGATCATGCCGTAGCGTTTGCCCTTCTCCAGTTCGGAGCCGGGGAAAACCTCACAGACGATCCGGCGCGCGATGGCTCCGGAGATCTGCTTGACGGCCACCGGGAATTCCGCGTCCCCGATATACCCTTTGCCTCCGAGGATCAGCGATTCGTTTTCCCGGATGGCCTTCACATCCCGCGCATCGTGGAATTCGCCTTCTTTGTGGGCGGTGAACAGCACTTTCAAACCGCAGGGCGCCCGGTTGACATGAACGTCGAAGACCGAGAGGAAAATGCCGATCCGCAGCATGTCCTGTCCTTCGAAAAGTTTGGACAGTTCCTCGTTGCCGCAGTTGCCGTTCGGGATCAGTTCGCAGTCCCGAACCACGCCGTCGGCGGGAGCGGTCAGGACGAGTTCATCCGAAGGAATTTTCCGGACCGGGTCGCGGAAGAAGGCGACAAAGGCCGCCCAGAGGAGAATCACGAGACCGGCGAATCCGATCCCGGCCATGGTATTGATGAACAGGGCGGCAAGCAGGCAGAGGATCAAAAGCAGGACCGCAGCGACCGTCGCCCTCATCCATTCGGGTTTTCCATATTTGGTAAGTGTCATTTCACAATCCTTGTTAGTTAATTCAGATGGCCTGTCCGGAAAGCGCTCCCAGTTCTGGCCTGGAGGCGATATTCGCATGACAGACCGCCAGCGCCAGCGCATCCGTGGCGTCGTCGGGAATCCGGGAGACGTCCAGCGAGCAGATCGCCGCCAGCATCGCCGCCACCTGCTCTTTTGCCGCGTTCCCGCTGCCGACCGCGGCCCGTTTCGCCGTTTTTGGGGAATACTCAAAAACGGCGATTCCGTTCAGAGTGGCCGAATTCACCGCCACCCCGCGCGCCATGCTCAGAAGCATGGTCGTCCGGATGTTCTTGTTGACGAAAGCGGTTTCGATCGCCACCGCATCCGGATGGAACATTCCAATCAGCTCGTCGATTCCCTTATGGATTCTCCGGAGGCATTCGCTGTGCTTCAGCGAGGGGGCGTTGTGGATCACACCGCAGTCCAGCGCCATGAACCTTCCCGCCTCCAGCCGGACAACCCCATAGCCGGTTGTCCGCAATGCCGTGTCTATTCCGAGGACAACCATCGGGATTCAACCCTTCTTGTGGATTACTCCTCGATGGATTCCATGGCCTCATCGGAGATGTTGGCGTTATGATGCACGGCCTGAACGTCGTCAAACTCTTCCAGACGGTCCACCAGACGGAGAATCTGCGACGCCACATGGGGGTCGGTGATTTCGACGGTGTTGTCCGGACGGCGGATAATTCCCGCCTCGGAGGCGACGATTCCGGCGTCTTCCAGCGCCTTCGCAATGTCCGCGAAGCTTTCCGGCGGACCCCAGATTTCAGCCACGCCTTCGCCCGCGTTGATGTCTTCCGCACCGGCGTCGAGAACAATGTCCATGAGTTTTTCCTCATCGGCGTTTTTCTCGTCCGTGATGACGAAGTGGGCTTTGCGCTGGAACATCCAGCCGACCGCGCCGGTGGCGGCGAGGTTGCCGTTGTTGCGGTCGAACGTCACGCGGACGTCGCCGATGGTCCGGTTCTTGTTGTCCGTCAGGCATTCGACGATGAGGGCGGTTCCCTGCGGACCGTAGCCTTCATAGACGATTTCCTCGTAGACGATGTTTCCGAGTTCGCCGCTGCCCTTCTTGATGGCGCGTTCAATGTTATCGCGCGGCATATTGGCGGAACGGGCCTCGATGAGGGCCATTCTAAGGCGCGGATTCGAGTTCGGGTCTTTCCCGCTCTGCTTCACGCAGACCATGATCTCTTTTGCGAGTTTGGAGAAGACCTTCCCCTTCTTTTTGTCGGAAGCCTCTTTCTTGTGTTTAATGTTCGCCCATTTGCTATGACCAGACATAAAACAAGCCTTTCTTTTGCATTGAATGATTTATGAAAAACAGTATTATAGAGTAAAATAGCACTCTTTCCCTGTTTTGTCAATGTTAAATTCATGCAACAGGCACAATATCAGGGGCCGTTTCCGGGCTTATTTGTGTTTTTCCGCCGTCGGCATGTCGTCGTCGCTGGAAACGGGGAGGACCCGGATGTCATCGAAGTCCAGGGTTCCCGTCACACGGAACCAGAACGCTTTCGGATTTTCCGGCAGCCGGATGGTCCCCGCGACTTCCGTCCATTTGTCCGGCGAGTCGACTTTCGTCATGAATCCTTCGTTCTTTTTTCCGAAGACCCGTGTCAACACTTCTCCCTTGCCCCTTGCCTTCATCCGCACATTGACTTCGCGGACATCCGGCGGGAACGGGCTGTACTGTCCGAAGAAGGCGTTTTCTCCTTCGATCCGGAGGTAATTTTTCCCGGAGGGGGCGCCGTCGTTCAGGACTTCGACCTTTCCGGTATTGTTTTCATTGAAAGCCCAGTGGAGCGGGACGGTGCCCGAGACATATTCCCATTGTTTTTTCAGATGCTTCTTGATGACAGGTTTTCCGATGTCCTCGAAATCCCCGTTTTTGAGAAGTGCGCCTGCTTCTCCGAAGGCAACGGTCCGATGCATGGAGGAACCATGGAAAATTCCGTTGCTCCAGGAACTCGATTCCTGTTTTCCGGAATCCGTGACGGCGGTGCGCGCGATATTGATTTTCCAGGTTTCCCCGTCCGAAATCTTCTTTGCAAGTTTGGCGACGGGCACCTTGATTTCCGCTGTCCAGCGGTCGGGGGTGTCCATGATCCTGTATTCAAAATCGAGCTTTACATTCTCATCCCGGGTGGAAGGGGAATCAGTCAGCGCCTGAAAGGTTTTTCCATTGTGGGAAAGTCCGAAATGGTAGTATTTTCCGTTCATGGAAGGCGAGGTCAGGAATATTTCCAGATGGCTTCCCCTCATGGCGGCGGGGATGCCGTCCGCGGCGGCGCTGTCGTCCGTTTTTCCCGATTTCGCCTTCATGGCCTCGATCCCGAAATACAGGGCGTTGTCATCATAGGCGATTCTTGCGAAGGTTCCGGGAGAAGCCGGAACCGGTGTGTTCCCTGCGGTCTTGAAGTCGGAAACAACGTCGGAGGTGCGCCAGACATCCTCGTCGAGACGCCCGTCGAGCCGGAAATTTCCGCGGAGGCGTTTGGCGTTATATTCCTTCTGGCGGCTCTGCATGTAGAGCTTGTGGGCGTCTTCCCAGCTCAGTTTCAGGAACAGGCGGTCGCGCTGGACGCGTTTGAGATAGAGCGGGTCGTTCGCGACGGCCTTTTCCGCCTGGTCGAGATAGCGCTGAAGCCGTTCGGGAAGTCCCGCGCTCTCATAACATTTCCCGAGAACCGCGTCCGGGGTGCCGTACCCCATGTGGACTTTCGGCGCATAGAGCGCCCTGATCAGTTCCTCACGGTAGGGCTTCATGTATTTCCATGCCGGGCCGTAGTATTTGGCGTTGAGTTCTTCGGACACTTTGTCGAAATCGGCGTCGATGTTCCATGAGTAATAAGCGGTCAGCCAGTGCATCTGCCAGAGGCTCATCCACATGTGGTCGTTGAACGGACTGCTGCGCTTGCCGAAGTCGCTCAGGGCGGCGCGGGTGATCAGCCCGTATCCGTCCATATTGAGTTTCTGATAATACTTCAGGTCATCGATCCATGCGCGTTCCAGCGGAAGGTATCGGGACGCCCCGGGAAGCTGTGTGTGATATTCAAAAGTGGTGGCTCTCATCCCCGCCCGGTGCCAGGAATCGAACATTTCCTTGAAAGCGGGGTTGACGGAACAGTTCGGATCGGTGAGGGGATGAATGTAGCAGCGCTGGTGCGGGCAGATCACCACCGGGACGCGCGGATCGGGTTTCACCTTGCCCGGAGGATAACGGTAAGTCTGATAGACCAGTGTTTCAAGCTGGCGCCCGGGGTGTTCTTCACTCAGGATGCGTCCTGCCATGAAATTGACGAAATGCCACCAGCGGTTGGCATGCCGGTTGTTCCGGGGTGCGTCAGGATCGTCCAGCTTCTTGCATTCCGGACATTCGCACCAGACGGTGTGGTCGTCGTTGCACAATCCGCGGATGTTTTCCCTGTTTCCGAACCGTTCGATCTGAGCGAGCGCGTTATCGCCCATGCGCCGGAGAACCTCCGGATTGCTTGTGCACGGCTGACAGCATCCGTTTTCGTTTCCGGCGGGAAGACGTTTCCCGTCGACCAGCCCGAAGTATTCCGGATGTTCCTTCATCAATGCGTTCATTCTTTTCCTGTAGTCCGGTCCGTTTCCGACCAGAAGATTGCCCATGTCATGGCCGCCCTCCCGGAAAATCGGGTCCAGCGCCAGTATTTTTTCGTCCTGTGTATAGCCCGAGTGAAGCTGAATCCCGTTGCGGAGGAACCACCGGTACACATGATCGTTTTTCGTGGAACCGCCGTTCAAGGTGAATTTCCGGGACTCGAAGACCGGGTTTTTCACCATCATTTGAACTGGTGCCGAAAAGTCTTTTGACTTCGGCACATATTCTCCCTCGTCGGTCGGATCCGGGTGGAACCAGATCACCCCGCCGTATTCCCGGAGCAGATAATAAGTTCCGTAAAGCAATCCCCGTTTTTTGAAACTAATGATCCGCACGCCGGAACGGTCCGCATCCACGACAAAACCGTCGAACCGGATTTGCTTCAGTGCCTTTTCGAGGGCAGGGGAGAAAGCGTTTCCCTTCTTTTCCGCAAGAATGAATTGGACCGAAAGTTTTCCGGACTGTGGCGTTTCCGCCTCGGGAAGCCGCGCACCGGTGATTTTTTCCACATAATCCGCCATTTCCTTTGCGGCCAGTTTTACGGTGGAATCGGCGTCTTTCGGAATTACGATCACGGCTCGGGCTTTGCCGTCTTTTACCAGTTCGACGGCTTCTTCGGCGGAGACTCCGCAGACGGCGATGCAAAGGACCATAAGAAGCGGGACAACTTTCAGTTTCATGGGAAGATTCCTTTTAATGAATATTATGGACGGTTCGCGTTGGCTTTGCGGAAGGCTTCTCCGGCGACCTCGCCCACACGCCTGCCGCCGTATCCGAAGACTCCGGGTCTGGCCCCTTTGCCCCGGTCGAGGTTGTTTCCGTGATTGCCGCGCGGTACTTCGTTCATCTCTTTCTTTGCGGAGGGAATGACATTGTAGGCCGCATAGACGGACGACGGGCAGCAGGCCGTGTCGATGAATCCGACGCTGAGAATGGCTTCGCAACGGACGCGCCGGGCGAAATTGGCAATGTCATAGTAGGGCAGAACTTTCCGGGCCGCGTCCTGTTTTGTCTTGTCCGTTCTGTAACGGCTCATTTCCAGGAGCCGGGGCCATCCGGCGGGATTGCCCAGATGGTTGCACATGGCCGGAGCCCCGGCCACGCACAGCACCACTTGCGGATCGAATGCGGCCGCGACGATCGCCTGTGCCCCGCCCAGACTCCCCCCCCGGACGATGATTGTTTTTCCATCCCATTCCGGACGTGTTTTCAGGTATTCCTTGCAGCGGATCACCCGGAGAAAAATATCTTTCATCCCATATTTTTCGGGATTGTCGGCATCCCTGTACTGATATTGATGGATGGACGGCAGTTTCCTGAATTCTGCAATCTCTTCCTTCTTGACGATATTGGCGGTGTCATGAAGATTCATGTGAAAGACCAGCGCTTTGTAGTTGACCGCCTGACTCAGCGAATCAGGACTTCCGCTGCCGATTCCACTGGCTCCGTTGAACATCATGAGGATGGGCAATTTCGTCCCCGGCGGGACTTCCGGAACCGCCAGCGTGCCGGTGGCGTTCAGCATCCCGTCTTCCAGACGGATGTCATACATTCTGCATTTCCCTTTCCATTCCGGAGACAATGCGATTTCATGGATGCCGGTTTTCATTCCTTCCGTGCGGCTCATCAGGGTGTCGATCTGTTTTTTCCAGAAGGCGCCGAAGTCGGCCGGTTCGGGGGTGGCGGGCGTGATTTTTTCCGGCTCGACGGCAGCTCCGGCGTCCATATTGATTTTCGGGTTTTCCTTCAGTGCGGTTTTCAAGAGGACGAAACCCGGACGGTTCAGAGAAGTCTTTACTTCAGCCGGCCGGTCGGAGGAGATGATTTTCGACTGCTGTTTCAGCTCGCCGTCCCCGGTGATTTCATAGGAGATTTCCCTGCCGGGAAGCGATTTGCCGTCCTTATCCTTGAGTTCCACCCGGAAAACAATTTCTTCATTGATTTTGTAACGGGCGTCCTTTTTTTCAGCGACGGCGGAGAGTTGCGGGTCCTGAGCGGACAATGCCATGCACAAGCCGATTCCGAATACCGGAATAAAATGTTTCATTTCAGATGTTCCTCTGTGGTTCATATTTTTATTGGAGTTTTCCGTTGAACGGATAACGGTCGCCGATGGAATCCTTGAAGAAGGTGTCGCTCAGTTTCCGGTAGCTGGTCGGGGCGACTTTGCTCATCGGGATCAGTTCACCGTGACCGTCCGCGAAGAAAGCCGCGGCGCCGTTCTGATGGCGGTAGTGAATCCCGTTATAATAGGAATAGGCGTCCGCAAGCCAGGAGAGGAAAGAAGGGGTCTTGATCAGGTCATAGCGGATGAAGGCGTTGGTGCTGTCATAGACGGTGTTGCAATTCTGTGCGACATGCGTCATGCTGGCTGTCATTCCGTAGTCGATGAATCCTCCGGTCAGGATGCCGGTGTCGTCGACCGGCGGTTTTCTTGCCCGGCACAACCCCAGACCCTTGCGGTTGTTCGGATAGCCGATCGGAAGATAGCCGAGAGCGTTCGGCTGGTTCGGATGCGTGGTCCCCAGCTTCGGATCGGCCAGCATTTTCGGCCATTGGGTGGCTGAGGCGGTTCCCGAATAGGGCAGAGCGCCGGGCGTCCATCCCTTGAAGTCATAGGAATACATCATCCAGGCCGGACCGAGCTGCCGCAGATTGCTCCGGCAGTTCGTGGTGTAGGCCGCTTCCCGAGCTTTGTTCAGCGCGGGCAGAAGCATGCCGGCCAGAATCGCAATAATCGCTATGACGACGAGCAGTTCGATCAGTGTGAATGAAGGCTTTACACAATCATTCTTCCGGCAGACTTTTTTCATTTTGCAGTTCCTCCCTTATTATAAATGAATTGAGGTTCGCATACGCATTCTCCGCGCCACGGACTCCGAACCCTGCCGAAGTAGACGTTCAGGAAAGCATCCAGCGCCTGATCCGCAAGGGCATCCTTTTTGTAAAGGAAACATCCGACGATGTCCGGATACGGCACCGACTCGACCGGCATGTCCAGAAACAGGAACGGGCGGTTTTCCTTCCGGATTCCGTGCTCGAAAATATACCGCGCCACGGCGTGGAAGGCATCGGCCGAGAGATACAGAAGATCCGACGGCCCGAGCCGTTTTCCATCCAGAAAAGCCGTCAGCCTTTCATATTCGCCGATCTCGACGTATTCGGTGGAAACCTCTTGTTTTCCGGACAGTTTTTTCTCTTCGATGACGCGGCCGATGGCTTGGAGCGCCTGGCGGGTTCCCAGAATGGTTTGTCTGCCGGTGACCGCCACAATCCGGCGGAACGAATGCTGTTCATAAAGGGTGTTCAGCGTATTGTATAGAATGGAATAGACGTTCTTTTCCAGACGGTTTGCTTCTTCCTTCAGTTCAAAGTTTCCGAGCAGAAGAAACGGGACGGAACGCTTCTTCAGAAAGCGCACCAGTTCGTCGTCGATCCTGCCTGTGAGAATGAGCCCGTCGATGGAAAGTTCCTCCATCCAGTCGATCAGTTTTTCATGGCTGTTCGCCATGCAGAAATGAATCCGGCAATTCTTGTCTTCGGATTGTGCCAGCAGCGCATTGTGGGCGCGTACCGTGAAGGAACCCGGTTCATCCTGATTCCAGTTGACTAGCCCGATGGAAAGTTTCTGCCGGATGTTCAATTCACGGGGAAGTTCGCGGCGGACGAACGTCCCTGCGCCGGGGACGGATTCGAGCACGCGTTCTTCCTCCAGAAGATCGAATGCGGACCGGAGAATCTGGCGTCCGACGTTGAATTTCTCCGCCAGCAGACGGGTTCCGATCAGTTTCTCGCCGGGAACCAGACGTCCCGTCGCGATCTCCCGCCGAATCCGTCCGGCAATCTCTTTCGAGTTCACTTTCGCTGCTCGCAATATCACCATTTTTCCCGTCCTTTTTTATAATTATAACCCGGGATAACCCGGGTGTCAAGGGTGGGAAGGAAAAAAAATCGCATTTTTAAAATATTACGAAGGGGAATTGGAGAATTTGTAAGTTTGGAAATTTGTAAATGGGAAAACTGGGAAATGAACTGGTCATTGGATTGAGGAAGCATCCTTTCCGTCATGCTCCAATCGATCAACTCTCCAATCAGCCGGGTTGCATTTCCGCCTCCATTCCCCCATTCTCCAATTTACAAATTGATCACCGGATAAGTCTTGACACGGTTTTGAAGCAGGGGTGGGAAACATCCCGCAGAAACAGGAAAAGCAGCATTTCGCTGGTCAGGACCTTGACGCCTTCTCCGCGCAGGAAGGCCAGCGCGGACGCCTTGTCGGAAGCGAACCGGGAATCCACACAGTCTTCCACCAGATAGACTGTTTTGCCGAGCGCGAGGGCGTCCAGCGCGGTCTGGAGAACACAGACGTGCGATTCGATGCCGATGAGGATCAAATCGGACGCCGGGAAGGCGGCGACGGCGCTGTGGAAACCGCTTGCTCCGAAGCAGGAGAAGTGGATTTTTTCAATGACGGGCGTCCCTTCGGCGAAGAGTTCCTTGATTTCAGGAAGGGTTTGGCCGAGACCGCGCGGATATTGTTCCGTGGCGATCATCGGGATGCCGAGGGCACTCGCTGCTTCCAGCATGATCTTCGACCGTTTCAGGGTTTCCTGGGGAGTTCCCATCGCGCCGATCAGTTTTTCCTGAATGTCCACGATGCAGAGAAGGGAAGAGGAAGGAGTCGGTATCATGTTTTTTCTCCTGAAACGGGTTGGTTGTGAGAGAAAAAAACGCTCCGGAGGGAATCCGGAGCGTTGTCGAATGCAATCAGCGATTCAGAACTTCGGCGATCTGGACCGCGTTCAGGGCAGCGCCCTTGAGCAGCTGGTCGCCGCTGACGAACATCTCGAGTCCGCGCTTGTCGGTGCGGGAGATGTCCTGACGGATGCGACCGACCAGAACGTCGTATTTGTTGGTGGCGTTGATGGGCATCGGATAAATCTTTTCCGCGGGGTTGTCGCAGAGTTCCACGCCGGGCGCCTTGGCGATGATCGCGCGGGCTTCTTCCGGAGTGATCTCGTTTTCGAATTCGAGATTCAGCGATTCGGAATGGGCGCGGAGAACCGGGACGCGCACCGAGGTGCAGCTGATCTGGATTTCCGGGGCGTGCATGATCTTGCGGGTCTCCCAGACCATCTTCATTTCTTCTTTCGTATACCCGTTGTCCTTGAACACATCGATGTGCGGGAACAGGTTGAACGCAAGCCTCTGGGCCATGTATTTGACTTCGAAAGGACGTCCTTCCAGCACAGCGCGGGTCTGGTCGATGAGTTCCTGCATCGCCTTCGCGCCGCCGCCGCTCGCAGCCTGATAGGTGGCCGCGACCAGACGTCTGACCTTTTTCGCCTTGTGGAGCGGATAGACCGCCACCGCCATGATCGCGGTCGTGCAATTCGGGTTGGCGATGATGCCCTGATGCTTGAACACATCCTCGGCATTGATTTCCGGAATCACCAGCGGAACGTTGTCGAGCATGCGGAACGCGCTGGAGTTGTCGATCATCACCGCACCGCTGTCCACGCAGATTTTCGCGTAAGCTTCGGAGGTGGAGCCGCCCGCGCTGAACAACGCGATGTCGATTCCTTTGAAGGAATCTTTAGTGAGCTCTTCGACAGTGATTTCTTCGCCTTTGAACTTCAGTTTTTTCCCGGCGGACCGCGCGGATGCGAGAAGTTTTATGGAGGACACCGGGAAATTTCTCTTTTCCAGCGTTTCCATCATTTCAAGACCGACGGCGCCCGTGGCGCCTACCACTGCGATACTCTTGGCTCTTCCCATGTTTTCAGCCAGCTCCGATTCTGTTGGTTGTGTGGGATGGTTATGACGACTCTTTCTCTCCGCGTATTCGGAAAGAAAGCGCATATAATATAATCCCCCTTTCTTTTTTTTCAATAAATTTCCGGAATCTTCCCCTTTTTTTTGGAAAATCGGCGACGGCGTCCTTCCCCGGGTTCCCCTTTTGCCCATCCGCCGACGGAAGAATGTCCGCCGTTTTTTTTTGAAAAAGAAACAAATTCCTTCTTGTCTTGTCTGAAAGAAAGATTAAATTGTAATTGTATTGAAAGATGTTTTGAAAAAGGAGTGTGTTCATGTTTTTCGATCCGTTTTATCTTCTCTTCGCCATTCCCGGTCTGATTATCGCAGGAATTGCTTCGTTTTACACGCATTCGACCTTCATTGAATTTTCCAGGAAACGCGCTTCTTCCGGCATGACCGGCGCACAGGCTGCCGAACGGATGCTCCGGCGGTCCGGCCTGACCGATGTTGCCGTCGAACGCACCGAGGGATTTCTCTCCGACCATTACGATCCGCTCTCCCGCACGTTGCGTCTTTCTCCGAAGGTGTATGATGAGGACAGCCTTTCCGCGATCGGCGTGGCGTGTCACGAAGCCGGACATGCGCTTCAGGATGCCGCCGGATACGCCCCGCTCCAGTTCCGCAGCGCGCTGGTGCCCGTCACGAACTTCGCGTCGTATTTTTCCTATATCCTTATTTTCCTCGGCTTCATCCTTCACGCGGGCGGAATGATCATGACAGGGGCCATTGTTTTCAGCTTGGTCGTGCTGTTCTCCATCGTGACACTGCCGGTGGAATGGGACGCCAGCGCGCGGGCCAAAAAACTGATGGTATCCGCCGGAATCGTTTCCGAGGCCGAACGGGATGACGCCGCGAAAGTTCTCAACGCCGCTTTCCTTACGTATCTGGCCGCGGTCCTGAGCGCTCTCCTGATGCTGCTCTACTACATCCTCCGGGCGGTCGGAATGAACCGGCGCGACTGATGAATTTTCCTATTCCTATTTATTATATCTTATAACAACTTGAGAGAATCCTTATGAAAGACTGTATTTTCTGCAAGATCATCGCCGGGGAGATCCCCGCCCGGAAAATCTACGAAGACGATCTGGTCTATGCGTTCATGGACATCGGTCCCATCAACTTCGGACACACCCTGGTGATTCCGAAGGAGCATCACGTCAGTTCTTCGACAATTCCCGAGGCGACCGCCGGACGCATGTTCCGTGTCGGCGCGCGGATCGGCGTGGCCCAGAAGCGTGCCCTCGACGTGGACGCTTTCAACCTCCATCTCGCCGATGGCGCTTGTGCCGGACAGGTGGTCATGCATGCGCATCTTCACGTGGTTCCGCGCAGTGCCGACGATTCGTTTCATTGGAACTGGCGTCAGCTCAAATACGAGACTCCGGCCGCGGCCGACGAAGTGGCGGAGAAACTCAAGGCGGCATTCAAACTCACTCCGGAGGAGTAACCTGACGGCGAAATGAACGAAGAGGGCTTTACAAAAAAACTGGCGGCGATGTTTCCGCAGGGACCCGACGTGATGGTCGGGCCGGGCGATGACTGCGCCGTGCTGGATCTCGGCACGAAAGAATTGATTCTTGCCGCCGTCGACCAGGTGATTTCCAAGGTGCATTATCTGGAAGGATGTCCTCCTTCGTATGTCGCCGGAAAACTTCTGAAGCGCAATATCAGCGACATTGCCGCGATGGGCGGACTGCCCACCCATGCGCTTCTTTCGCTCGCGGTCAACCCCATGGACGAGGAATGGCTGACGTTGTTTCATGAAGCCATGGCGAAGCTGACGAAAGTCTACGGCATTTCCGTGATCGGCGGCGACATGGCGCGTCTCTTCGTTCCGGGGGAGGTTCTTTCCCTCACGATTCTGGGAAAGGTGGAACGCGAAAAACTCTGTCTTCGTTCCGGCGCGAAGAAGAATGATATTCTCTATGCCACCGGTTCGTTCGGCAACTCCTTCTACAGCGGGCATCATCTCGAATTCACGCCGCGTCTGGAGGAGGGCCGTTTCCTTGCGGGCGATTTCACTCATGCGATGCAGGACGTCAGCGACGGCCTTCTCAAGGATGCCGCGCGGATGGCGGAAGCCTCCGGCCTTGCGCTGAAGCTGGAACCGGAAAAAATTCCCCTGCGGCGCGGGGCGTCCGTGGAGGCCG
>Ga0209373_10000318_pt1 | contig 91022 bp, 72 predicted proteins | sample Higcelweek5metaG_FD_187173 | JGI IMG/M metagenome (GOLD analysis project Ga0209373, IMG submission 187173) | Freshwater pond sediment microbial communities from the University of Edinburgh, under environmental carbon perturbations - High... | ecosystem: Environmental > Aquatic > Freshwater >...
CAATCTTTCTTTTTCTTCAGCGCTACCAACAGGCAGAAACCAGAGACAACCAGTCGCCGACGCCGAAGCGTTTTGGATGGCGATACCGATCAGAGGAAGATCGAAGAGGCAGCGAACGCCGCCGAGGGATTGAACTTAGCGAAACAGGCCGCCGGGCGCAACAGTTTTTTTCTCACAGTCTGCATTTTCTCAAATGCACCCGTGCACATCGACCGGCAGCACATCGAAAATCAAAGCCCCCCTCCCGATGGGCGACACTCCCTATATAGAATGCCGTCACCAACCTGCCCTTCGAAAGGCTCATTCCGCCCACTATCAGGCGAATCGAGATAGGCTATTCCTCTTTTTACAGCAATCTGCTATGTAAAAAAGCAGAGATACGCTGAAAAGAAGGTTTCAGGAGAATGGTGCAAAAAGTAAGAATTGCACGGACGGAAACGTCTACTCTCCATCCTTCCCTGCATGAAAACCGCCCGATCTGGCAGTTTCATCCACAACTGACATCTTTTATCCGCCGCTACCTTCAGCCTGCATCGGCCTCTGTTCTTGCCGAACCCCTGCTGGTTCCCGGCGCGGCTTTTGTCGAATGGTACAGCGATATTGGCGGGCAACCCGTGCCCTACAGCTCGTTGCCTGCCAGAGAAAAGGAACGGGCGGCAAAGCTGCTGTCTGACCGGCTCAGCGCGCTGCGCGATCTGGCCGCCCGCCACCCGGACAATCCGCTGTCTTCTGTTCTGGCAACGGTCAGTGCCCTGCCGCCCGAGGATGCCGTTTATGTGCTGAACGGGCAGCCGGTGGTGATTGGCTGGGGACGCCTGAGCGCAGGGGCGGCGATGGCCGTTCCGGCCAGCCGCATTCCGGCGACGCCTGTCCGCCCGGCAGAGCCACCGACCGCGGGCACCAGTCCAGATGTTGCCGCCCCTGCTGCGACAGCAGCGACCGCAGCAGCAGGAACGGCTGCCGTTGCCGCTGCCCCCAAGCGGGGTTGCCTGTGGGCGACCCTGATCGGCCTGTTGCTGCTGCTTCTTTTGCTGTTGCTGATCTGGTGGAAATTCTGGCCCCTGCCCTGGCTGTCGCCTGCCCTGCCGGACACCACGGTCACCGCAGACACATCGCAACAAGACCGCCTCGCCGCCTTGCAGGCCGAGGAAGACAAGCTGCGGGCTGACATTGCCAAGGCAGAAAAGGACCTCGCGGCCCGGCTGGCGGCCTGCCCGGCTCCGGCCACCCTGCCCGACACTCCGCCAGCGCAAGACCCGACGCCGGTTCCACCGGTCACCGAACCGGCTCCGCTGGTCCCGCCGCAGCCCGAACAGCCCAAGACAGAGGTTCCCAAACAGGAGCCTCCCCAAGAGCCGACCAAGACCGACCCACCAAAGCCGCAACCGACCAAACCGCCCGTCACCAAGGAAGCCCCGCCGCCTCAAAAGGAAACGCCCCCCAAGGACGGAGCCGCCAAGGCACCACCCAAGAGCACCCAGCAACAGGCAAGCTGCCCTCCGCCGCGTAAAAAGTGGGAAGCACCGGAACTGGTGATCCTGCTCGACAGCTCGGGCAGCATGGCCCTGAAGGCTGGCGTCTCGGAGGCTGAAATCCGCAGCCTGATCGCCCGCGCCCGCGGTGGCGATGGTCAGGCCCTGCGCCAACTGGAATCCATGCAGGGGGGAACCGGCAACGACCGTCTCAGCGCAGCCAAGACTGCGGTGGACTACACCGTTTCAACGCTGCCCAAGGATATGGATGTCGGGCTGGTGGTGTTCGGCAAATGTCAGGGGGCCGACAACTACAAGTTCTTCAGCCCGGCCGAACGGGGCGAACTGCGCAGCCGCCTGAGCAGCATCACCCCGCAAAAGGGGACGCCTCTCGCCCGTGGCATTGAACGCGCAGGCAACATGGTTGATGGCCGCTCGGTTCCGGCGACGCTGGTGGTGGTCACCGATGGCGAAGACTCCTGTGGGGGCGACCCGTGCGCCACCGCCCGCGCGCTGAAGGCCAGCAAGCCGAACCTGACCATCAACGTCATCGACGTGAACGGCATGGGCGAGGGCCGCTGTATCGCCGACGCCACCGGCGGCAAGCTGCTGACCATGAAGTCGATCGACGACCTGCCCAAGCTGGTTCAGCAGGCATCGGGCGAAAAGCCGGTCCCGGCAAACTGCCCGCAATAACGGCTGTAGACCATCCTGCCTGCTGATCCTGCTCCGTCGCGGGATTCTTAACTGAAACATTCTGCCGACCGCCCAAGGGGAGAAACCGAGAGATGTCAGGGGTTCTGTTACGAACCGGTCGCCTGCGCGAGTACAAGGCGCTGGGGGCTGTTGGCCGCCCGGTCAGCTCGGCTGCCCCGCAATTGCGGGCGATCGTCAAACGCCGGATGGGGGCCGAGTATGCCAACCTGCTGGCCATCCCGCAGGTGAACGAAGCCGGCGACACCATCTCGTGGTATGCCCCCAGCGGCAGCTTTGTGGTGCCGTGGTCTGCCGCCTCGGAAGAAGAGCGCGCCCCGGCACGGGCCATCATTGCGCAGGCCCGTCAGGATTTCGCCGCCCACAGTCAAAGCCTGCTCGCCCGCCCCGGCAGCAGTGACGACGCCGAAGTCCTCGGGCGGATGCTGCCCCTGGCCCTGCACATTCCCGATGAAAGCCACATCCATCTGGTTGACGGCCGTCCGGTGCTGACCTTTTGGGGCTTTGACCCACTGGGGGCAGCACCGGACCATGACGTGCTGCGTGATTTGCCATGGCAACCCGCGGCAGCCGCCGCAACCGCTGCCGTAGCAGCCCCGGTGCTGGCCCCGGTGGTCGTATCCCGTCCATGGTGGCGCTGGCTGTGGCTGTTGCTGCCCTTGCTGTTGCTGCTGGCCCTGCTGCTGTTTGGCCTGCGCAGTTGCGGTATTGCGGTTCCCCTGCCCGGCATCTTGCCCGTCCTGCCGGTTCCGACCGTCGATGCGCCGACGCTTCCTGCGCTGCCTGACAACGGGACCGCCGTGGTGCCGGTCGTCCCGGGTGCGCCTCTGGGGGGGGCCGTTCTCGTCCCCGGTACCGGCAGTGCATCGACCCCCGCCACCGTTGATCCGGCCCTGCCGATCGACAGCCCGAACAAAGACCAGAATCAGGACAAGAATCAGGATCAGCCCCCCCAGACCCCGCCAGAGCTGCCAAAAGACCAGCCCAAGGACGGCACCGCCCCCAACGCGGACAAAAAAACCGACCCCTCAGCCGACAAGACAGCCGCAGACAAGGGCAAGGATGGCGCGACCGTCCCGCCGCAGCCGCTGGTCCTGCCCGCCGATGCGATGAACAAGGGCGACACCAGTTTTCTGAACGGCCACTGGCGCTCGCGCACCGGCCTGATGGACAGCCAGACTGGCCGCCCGCTGGAAGTCGAATACGACATCAAGGACGGCAAAGGCACCGCCACCATCGAACGCAGCGACGGGGTAAAGTGCGCCGCACCGGTCACCGCCGCCATTGCGGGTGGGCAACTGACGCTGAACCAGACAGCGGCAGCCACCTGCCCCGACGGTCAGGTGTTTGATCCGTCAAAGGTCGCCTGCAAACAGGGCAAGGACGGCAAGGCCGATTGTCAGGGCCTGCATGCCGATGGCAGCGACTATTCCGTTCAAATTGTAAAATAATAGCCTCGAGGGTAAGACGATGCTCCCTGAGTTGATTCGCTTCGAGGAAGAAGCAACCGTCATCATGTCCACCGGCGTCCAGTTCATGGACTTTGGTCTGACGCTGGACCTCAAAAAGGAAATGCCCGGCCTGTTTGTGAAAACGGACAGCAATGCCTCGGTGCAGCGTCTGGAGTATGACGAGCAGGCGGGCCGTTACTTCTACTCCGGCACCCGCACCCCGGCGTCGGAAAAGGGCGCCGAGGAAGTGGCGGTGGCCGACTCGCTGGCCCTGCTGGAAGACCTGTGGCTGCCGGTGCCGTTCCTGCGCCTGCACGCCAACCGCCATGTCGAAGGCCCGACCAACTGGGTGCGCGCCCGGCTGGCCCGCCTGAATCCCGGCGATGACATCGACGGCCATACCCACCGGCTGGTGCTGGCCTTTGACACCAAGGTGTTCGAGGACGACGACAGCCTGAACACCTATCTGGCCCCGACCGAAGCCGATGTGGCCAGCGGTGCACGTTTCGGGCTGGCTGCCCGCAGCCACGAAATGGGCTGGTTTGCCGAACAGCCGTGGTTTTCCGACTGGATCCGCGAAGTGTTCACCGACACCGCCAAGCCCCGTCTGCGGCTGGCCGAAGAAGACATCGACGAGGCGCTGGAAAAGCACCTGCCGCACGCCCATTACCTGAACCTGCTGTGGGTGCTGGGGACGCGGGCGTCCCTGCCCAAGATGCGGATTCTCAGCAACAAGCCGAACGACGTCTACAAGGCAATCCCGGTTGACATGGTGCTCGACATCGGCAACTCGCGCAGTTGCGGCATCCTGATTGAAGACCACCCGCAGGAAAACGACGGCCTGCGCACCCGCTATGAACTGGAGCTGCGCGACCTGTCCCGCCCGCATCAGGTCTATTCCGAGCCGTTTGAAAGCCGGGTCGAGTTTGCCGAAGCCGTTTTCGGCAAGGTTGATCATTCGTGCTATTCCGGCCGCAACGATGCATTTGTCTGGCCGACCATCGCCCGTGTCGGCCCCGAAGCCACCCGTCTGGCCTCGCGCCGCCGGGGGACCGAAGGCTCCACCGGCCTGTCCAGCCCCAAGCGGTACCTGTGGGACGAAGACCGCTACGAAGCCGGATGGCGCTTCAACTCGGCGTTCAACAAGGCCGAAAGCGAGCCGCTGGCGACTGCCATGCCGTTTGCCGACCTGATCAACGAAGACGGCGAAGCCCTGTTCACCCTGCCCGAAGACGAGCAGTTCCAGGTGTTCATCCCGCACTATGCCCGTTCGACGCTGATGACCTTCATGCTGTCCGAAGTGCTGGTTCAGGCCCTGTGCCAGATGAACAGCCCCGGCCAGCGCATGAAGCAGAGCCATGCCAATGTCGCCCGCCAACTGCGGTCAATCATCCTGACCGTACCACCGTCGATGCCCAAGCCCGAACGCGACATTTTCCGCGAACGGATGCGGCAGGCGATTGGTCTGGTGTGGAAAGCAATGGGCTGGCACCCGGCAGAACTGGATATCGAGGACGGTGGCGCCGACAGTGCCTGGCCGCCGTTGCCGACCTTCTCCACCCAGTGGGATGAAGCCTCGTGTGCGCAGGCGGTGTTCCTCTATTCCGAAACGGTCAACCACTTTGGTGGCCGGGCGGAAGAGTTCATCGAGGTGATCCGTCGCCGCCGTCCCGGCACGCCGCGACAGGCCATCACCCTGGCCTCGATCGACATCGGCGGTGGCACCACCGATCTGGTGATCAACGACTATTCGCTCAGTGGTCAGGGCGGCAACGTCTATATCCAGCCGCGCCAGCGCTTCCGCGACGGCTTCAAGGTGGCCGGTGATGACATCGTGCTGGAAGTCCTGCAACGGGTGGTGATCCCGGCGGTGGCGGTGGCCCTGCGCGCCCATGGTCTCAGCGATCCCGACCCGCTGCTGTCGCGCCTGATGGGCTCGGAAGCCGGGATCGTGCAGCACATGGTGATGCGTCAGCAACTGGCGTTGCAGGTGATGTATCCGCTGGCCCTGCGCATCCTGAAAGATTACGAGGGCTATAACCCGCAAAGCGGGGCCGAGGTGATCAGCCCGACCATCGGCGAGATCCTGTTGCCGAACCACGAACCGTCGCGGCAGGTGCTGGACTATGTTGCCACCGGGGTCCGCGCGATCCTCGGCAGTGGCACGCCGGACTTTGACCTGCTGTCGGTACGCCTGCCGATCGACCTCAACGCCCTGCACCTGATGTTCCTGCGCGGCGAATTTGAAATCTGCAACACCCTGCGTTCGCTGTGCGAACTGGTCCACCTGTATGACTGCGACGTGCTGCTGATCAGTGGCCGGCCATCGCGCCTGCCCGGCGTTCAGGCCTCGCTGCGGGCGCTGTGCGCCTTGCCGCCGGACCGCATCGTGCCGATGAACAACTATCGCACCGGTAACTGGTATCCATTCCACCGTCAGGGCCGCATTGACGACCCGAAGACCACCGCCGCCGTCGGGGCGATGCTGTGCGTTCTGGGGCAAGGCCGCATCCCGAACTTCTTCTTCCGCGCCAACGAGCTGAAGATTTATTCGACGGTGCGCCACATCGGCCTGATGGACCAGAACAACACCATCAAGGACGCCGACGTTTACTATCGTGACGTTGATCTCGACAGCCCGGACTATCAGTTCCCCGAGCAGTCCTTTGAAATGCGCGGGCGGATGCTGCTGGGCTTCCGCCAGCTGACCGCCGAACGCTGGGGAGCCAGCCCGCTGTACCTGCTCGACTTTGCCCCCGACAGCAGCAAGGCGGCGGAAAAGCTCTATGGACAAAGCTCGGGCGTGCTGGAAGTCACCCTCCGGCGCGGCAAGCGCGACAAGATCGACAGCCTGGAAATCGCCCGGGTGGAAGAACGTGGCGGCAGCACGCTCAGCAGCACTATCCTGCGTCTGCGCCTTTACACCCTGAACAATGCCGGTATCGGTGGCAACAGCTATTGGCTGGACACCGGCAGCATCGTTCACTGACATCCGATGACTCACCTTCACATGGTCCAGAGGGGTAACAGACCGTGAGCAAGACTCCCGAATTCCTGTCCCAACGCTGCCAATCCATCCATGCCGGGGCCGGTCAGGCCATCGCCTGGGTCAATGACGTCCGTGGCGGCGCGCAACGACTGGACCGCGATGCCGACGGCCTGATCGAACGCCTGCGGCGCCAGCGCAATCTGGCCCGCCGTCTGGCACAGGCCTCGCTGCGCCCGATGTCGGTCGGCTTTTTCGGTCTGTCGCAGGCGGGCAAGTCGTACCTGATTTCGTCGCTGGCACGCGGCACCAACGGCCATCTGGAAACGCTGCTCGATGGCGAGCTTCTGGACTTCATCGACCACATCAACCCGCCGGGCGGTGGCAAGGAAGCCACCGGGCTGGTGACACGCTTTACCCGTCAGCCGTCGCGCACCACCCCTGGCTATCCGGTGCAGTTGTCGTTGCTGAACGAAGCCGACGTGATCAAGATTCTCGGCAACAGCTTCTTCCTCGACTTCGACCGCGAGAAGGTCAATTTTGACCTGACCCCGGAACAGATCACCGACCGCCTGCGGACTCTGGAACCGCGCCGCCAGCCTGCCGCCACCGGCGGCATGAGCGAAGATGATGTGGTTGATCTGGCCGACTATTTCGAGCGCCGGTTCCGCAAGTCGAACGAAGGGCTGGCCGGGGTGTTCTGGCCCGCCGCCACCGCGCTGGCCCCCTATCTGCTGCCGCAGGACCGGGCGAGCCTGTTTGCGCTGGTGTGGGGCGATTTGCCCGAGTTCACCGACTGCTATGCCACCCTGCGCACCGCCCTTGCCAGCCTGAGCTTTGCCAGCGACGTCCACGCCCCCACCTCGGCACTGGTCGAGCGGGAGAATGGTGTCTATACCCAGGCCAATTCGATCATGAACGTCGATGCGGTGCGCGCCCGCTTCGGCAGCGACAGCGCGGCACAGGTCGGGGTTTTGCCGGTGCAGGAGGGCCAGCCGCTGGCCGAAGTCCGTCTGCAACGGTCGTTCCTTGCCGCATTGACCAAGGAAATGGTGTTCCCGCTGGCCGAAACGCCGCGCGTTTCGCTGCTGGAACAGGTCGATCTGCTCGACTTCCCCGGCTATCGCGGTCGCATGGGGCTGACCGGTATCGCCGAAGCGGCCATCAAGGACAAGGGAGCCAACCCGATCGGCACCCTGTTCCTACGCGGCAAGGTGTCCTACCTGTTTGAACGCTACACCGACGATCAGGAAATGAACGTTTTGGTGCTGTGCAACCCGTCGGACAAACAGATCGAAATCACTGCCCTCGGGCCGGTGCTCGACAGCTGGGTGGATGCGACGCAGGGGGCCACTCCGGCGGAACGGGCGCAGCGCAACCCCGGCCTGCTGTGGGCGCTGACCATGTTCGACAAGCGCCTGCAGGACAGCATGGGACAGAACGACAGCAATCTCGACCTGAAATGGAGCGGGATGATGGAGCTGGCCCTGCTGGAACGGTTCGGGCAAGCCCAATGGGTGCGCGAATGGTCCAAAGGGCGGGCCTTTGACAACCTGTTTCTGGTCCGCAAGCCCGGCATGTCAAAGGGCATCTTTGACATGGACGACGACCGCGAAGGCCCGGTGCGCGAGGATATCCGCGACGACCTGAGCCGGATGCGCAGCACCTTTATCGCCAACGAGCTGGTGCAAAAGCATGTCCACGACCCGGCCCCGACGTGGGATGCGATGATCGGTCAGGACGACGGCGGCATGAGCCGGATTGTCAGCCACCTGCAAACAGTGGCCAACGTCCAGACCAAACTGGACCGCATTGCCGAACAGATTGCCCACCTGCAACGGGAACTGGTCGAGGTCCAGCTTGGCTCCTATTACCGGGCCGATGGTGCTGATGAAGTGGCGCGCAAGAACCGGATTGCCGATCTGGTGCTGACCGCCCTGCGCACCCGCTCCAGCCTGTTCGGGGAAATCCTGCGCCTGCTGCAACCGTCCACCGAGCACCTGCGCGCCCTGTACCTGAACGCCGAAAGCACCACCCCGGAAACGACCGACAGCCCGGCAGCGGCGCCGGTGGCCGCCGCCGCTCCGGCGGAAGGCGGTCTGTTCTCGCTCGACATTTTTGCCCCGCCGCCCGCCGCAACGCCCGCAGCACCTGCGGCCCCGGCAGCTCCGGCGGTCAACCGGCGGGCAGCCGCCTTTGCCAAGGCCGCCATCAGCGACTGGTTGCGCCAGTTGCGCCAGTTGCCGGACTCGCCCGATACCCAGCGCTTCCTCAGCCTGACCAGCGAGGTTTTGCAGAATCTGGTCGATGAAGTGATCACCGGGGCGATGCGTTTCCGGCTGGAAGACAAGGTGGCCGAAGCCTTGCACCACAGCAGCAACCGCGCCGGGGCCACCCGCAGCAAGCTGGCGGATCAGCAGGTGCTGGTCGCCTCGACCATCATCAACGACTATATCGACTACCTCGGTTATTCGGACAGCGACCCGACCCGGCGGCCGAAGTCGGTCATGCCCGGTCAGTGCATTTTCCTGCCTCCGGCCCCGATTGCGCCGGATGCCCTGCCGACCTTGCAGCCGACCCCGATGAACTATTCGGCGCTGTACATTCTCGACTGGTTCGAGGCCTTCCGCGCCACCACCCGCGATAATGCCGGTCATGCCGCGGGCAGCGAAATCACCCCCGAACAGAATCACCGGCTGGGGCAAATTCTTGCGGTCATCACCACCAGTACGCCGTCCACCGGTTTTTCAGGAGCCTGACAATGCCCATCAAGGTTGAACTCATCGGCCACACCCCCGGACAGGCGGGTTTGCGCATTCTCGGGCTGGCCCAGGCCTCCATCACCAGTGGTGGACTGATTCGCCTGATGCGCAAGGATGAAAAAGTCCTCAGCCCCGACGGGCGCTGGCTGACCGATGACCATTGGCTGCCGTTGCCCGATCTGGCACTGGATGGCAAGGCACTGGTGGGGCAGGCTGATGCCGATCTGGTCGATCCGCTGGCCCTGCTGAGCAATGCCGACATCGTGCTGGCAACGGTGCAACTGGGCGACCTGCGCGACGAAGGCCGACTGGTGGTGAAAGACCTGCGCCCGTCCGGTCTGGCCCGCAGCGAGGCCCCGCCCACCGAGCCGGTCCGCCAGGAACCAGTGATCGAAATCCCCCCCGCCGAGCCGGACTACACCCCGATCCAGATGGACCCGCAGGACATGCGTGGTGGTGAGCATCAGCCTGACGACGATCTGCCCGCCACCGATGGCGGGAAAAAGAGCCTGCTGCCGATGATGCTGGTGGCGGCACTGGTGGTGCTGGCCATCGCCGGGGCAGTGGTGGCCTATTCGCTCGGCCTGTTCGGGGACAACAATGCTCCGCCGTCAGCAGCCGCAACCGACCCGGCACCGGTCCCGCAGACCGCCAGCACGCCGCCTGCAACACCGGCTCCCGCCACGACTCCCGCCACTCCGGCAGCCCCGGCAGCCCCGGCGGTGGAGGCCATCAACACCCGCGAAGATCTGGCGAAGTTCATTCAGGCCACCCCGGACGGGGCCAAGGCCTATCAGGCGGCCACCACGCTGGCTACACAGGGCAAGCTGGAATTTGCCATGCTGCTGTTCCAGCACGCCGCCCGCAATGGCAGCCTCGACGGCTCGGTGGCAGTGGCGAAAATGTACGATCCCGACAGCTGGAGCAAAAGCACCAGCCCGATGCCCGCCGCCGACGCAGAAACCGCCGCCTACTGGTACGAACCGGCAGCGCAGGGCGGCAATACCGAAGCCCAGCGCCAACTGGGCAAGATTCTGACCCAGTTGCAGCCGTCCGGCTTCCAGCATGACAAGGGCAAGGACTGGCTGCAAAAGGCCGCTGATGCCGGTGATGCCAAAGCCAAAGACCTGCTCGCCACCGTGAAATAAGGGGAACCGCCGTGCGCCGTTCGCTGACTGCCTCTCTGGCCGCTGTCCTGCTGGCGGGAACGACCCTGTGGTCGCCGCTGGCGACCTCTTCCGCCTGGGCTGCTGACCGTACCCCGTTGCTGATGGAGGGCAAAAAGACCCTCTATCAGCGGGTGTTGTCTCGCCCCGGTGCCGTGCTGAAGCGGCAGGCAGGCGATGGCCCCGGCGCACAGCAACCGGCGCTGACCCGCTTTTACGTCTATGGCCGCCAGATGGTCGGCACGCAAGCCTGGCTGGAGGTCGGCCTGACCGCCAAGGGCAAGACCGACGGCTGGATTCAGGAAGAGTTCACCCTGCCGTGGAAGCAGCAGTTGACGCTGGCCTTCACCAATCCGGCGGGCCGCGACCGGGCGCTGATGTTCAAGGAGCGGCAGGATCTGGCAAAGATTCTTGAAGCCGACGACCCCGGCAAACAGGAAGAGCCGCTGTTGAAAGCCGCCGAGGCGGGCAAGCCGTCGCCGCAAGTGGTGTCGATTGAACCGGCGACCTACGTCGATATCAGCAAGAAATTCTATCTGCTGCCGATTCTGGACGCCGAGGAAACCTTCTCCGGCCCCGGCTTCCGGGTGCGGATGCTGCACATTGCCTCGGTGTCGGCCAAAGACGAGAAGGCCAACACACCCCCCGCCTCGGCCAGCGTGCTGAAAAACTTCCGGGCGGCGGTGGTGTTCGTCATCGATTCCACCTTGTCGATGGACCCCTACATCAACCGCACCCGACAGGCGGTCGAACAGATCACCACCAAAATCGACAAGGCCGGGCTGAGTGACCGGGTGCGTTTCGGACTGGTGGCCTTCCGCTCCAGCGTGCAGGCCACGCCGGGGCTGGAATACGTCTCGAAACTGTATGCCGACCCCGAACAGACCAGGGATGGCAAGGACTTCCTGAAACAGGTCGCCGCCCTGAAAGGGGCCACCGTCTCGTCGGCCAAATTCAGCGAAGACTCCTATGCCGGGGTGATGGAAGCGCTGGACAAGGTGGGGTGGACCAACTTTGGCGGCCGCTATGTGGTGCTGATCACCGACGCCGGGGCGTTGCGCGGCGGCGACCCGCTGTCGTCCACCAAACTCGACGCCGAACAGGTCCGTCTGGAGGCCCAGCATCGCGGCGTTGCCCTCTACACCCTGCACCTGAAGACCCCCTCGGGCAAACAGAACCACGCCGAAGCCGAAGCACAGTACAAGGCGCTGTCCACCCATCCGCTGCTGCCCAACCCGCTGTATTATCCGGTGGATGCCGGATCGGTGGACCAGTTCGGCAAGATGGTTGATACGCTGTCGGAAACCATCGTCGCACAGGTCAACGGTGCCTATCGTGGTGAGGAGGTCGCCGGGTCGGCCCGCTCTGCCGACCCCAACTTTGGCAAGGAACCGCCAAAGGATGACGCCGCTCGCATGCAAAGGGACGCCGCCATGCTGGGGCAGGCGATGCAGTTGGCCTATCTGGGCCGCACCGAAGGCACCAGCGCCCCGCCGATGATCAGCGCCTGGCTGACCGACCGTGACCTGAAGAAGCCCGAAATCGCCACCACCGACGTGCGGGTTCTGCTGACCAAGAACCAGCTGTCCGACATGCAGCAGGTCCTGCGCAGCATTGCCGACGCCGGACAGGCAGCGCAGTTGTCGCCGAACGACTTCTTTTCCCGCATGCGCTCGGCGGCGGTGGTGCTGGGGCGTGACCCCAACGCCATCAACGACCCCAAGGCGGTCAAGCTGGCCGATCTGGGGCTGATGGGCGAATACCTCGACGATCTGCCCTATCGCAGCAAGGTGATGGATATCGACCAGCAGATGTGGTCCAGCTGGAGCATCAGCCAGCAGCAAACCTTCCTCGACGAAGTGAACCGCAAGCTGCGCCTGTACCAGATTTACCACGACGATGTGGACCGCTGGGTGGCGCTGGACGGCGGGGCCGACCCCGGCGAAGCGGTCTATCCGGTTCCTCTTGATGCACTGCCGTAAGGAATGGCCGGAGCGTTGCTTGATATCCGCGATCTGACCGGCAACCGGGGCGCAGGGTCGCAAGGCTTCACCTTGCAGATCGAAGCGCTGACCCTGCACCAGGGCGAAGCGGTCGGCATCATCGGCCCCAGTGGCTGTGGCAAAAGCACCCTGCTCGATCTGGTCGGGCTGGTGCTGCGCCCGCAGCAGGCCGGATGCTTCCGGCTGGGCAGCCACGACATTGCCGCCCTGTGGCAGCAGGACAAGCAGTCGGCGCTGGCCGCTTTGCGGGCGCAGCACATTGGCTATGTCCTGCAAACCGGCGGTCTGCTGCCGTTTCTCAGCGTGCGCGACAACATCCGCCTGTCGTGCGACCTGCTGGGCCTGCCGCGCAACAGCCAGCACGAACAGCAACTGATCAAGGTGCTGGGACTGGGGCGGCTTCTGGACAACAAGCCCGCTGCCCTGTCGATTGGCGAGCGGCAACGGGTGGCGATTGCCCGTGCGCTGGCCCACAAGCCGCGCCTGATTCTGGCCGACGAGCCGACCGCCTCCCTCGACCCGGCCCATTCGGTGCGGGTGATGGAACTGCTGTTGCACATCGCCCGCGCGCTGTCGGTCGGCATTCTGGTGGTCAGCCATGACTGGGATCTGCTGTCACGCTTTGAGGTGCGGCCAGTGCAGGCGCAGATGGCTGAAAGCGGCCTGACCTGCTTCAGTGACCTTGCCTATCGTCAGGGAGGGCAAAACGGATGAGCAGTCCCCGTTTGTCCGCCTATCGCAGTACCGCCCGGCTGGCCCTGATCGACATCCTGCACGAATGGCGGGTTTCCTTTTGCCTGATTCTGGCGCTGGCCGCCGTGCTGGCGCCGTTGCTGGTGCTGTTCGGGCTGAAATCCGGCATCGTCACCACCATGCGCGACCGCCTGCTGTCCGACCCGCGCACGCTGGAAGTGGTGGTGGTCGGCAGCTATCGCCTCGATCCGGCGTGGTTTGCCAGTCTTGCCAACAACCCGGCGGTCGGCTTTGCCATCCCGCGCACCCGCTCGCTGGCCGCCACCATCGACCTGCAAGCCGCCGAAGGCCGCTCGCTGGCCGGGGCGGAACTGGTGCCCACCGCCAGCGGCGATCCGCTGCTGACCAGACAGGCACCACCGAACGGACGGGATCAGGTGATCCTCAGCCACAGCGCGGCGCAGAAACTGATGGTCAGCCCCGGCAGTCAGATCACCGCACTGGTTGCCCGCACCCTCAACGGCGGCCGTCAGGTTCAGCGCCTGCCGCTGACCGTCAGCGCCGTACTGCCCGAAGCCAGCTTTGGCCGCGACGGGGCGTTCGTCAGCCTCGAAACGCTGGCGGCGGTCGAGGATTTCCGCGACGGTCACGACACCCCGCAGCCCTTGCAAAGCCGCACCTTTGCCAGCCTGCGGCTGTTCGCCGCCTCGCTGGATGCGGTGCAGGGACTGGCCGACCAGTTGCGGGCGCAGTCGATCGAGGTCCGCACCAAGGCCGATGAAATTGCGATGGTCAAAGCGGTGGACAAGACACTCGGCTCACTGTTTGCCATCATTGCGTCGCTGGCCATCGGCGGCTATCTGCTGTCGCTGGCGGCCTCGCTGTGGGCCAATGTTGACCGCAAGCGCAAGGATCTGGCACTGATGCGGCTGGTTGGCTTTCCACCCGGCGCGGTGATGGCCTTTCCGGTGGTGCAGGCGGCGGTGATCGCCATCCTTGGCACCAGCCTGTCGGCGGCTCTGGCCGGGGGAGTGGCGTGGATCGTCAATACGATGCTCGCCAACACCCTGAGCCGGGAAGAATTCGCCTGCCTGCTGCTCCCCGGCGATATCGCCGTTGCGCTGGCAGTGACTGTAGTCCTGGCCTTGATGGCCTCATCGTTGGGGGGATATCGTGCAGCGCGCATTGATCCGGCAGAAAGCCTGCGTGAAATTTAGAGCATTGGGCTTGGTGGCCGCTTCCCTGCTGGCCAGCATCACCCCGGCGCTTGCCGCCCCCGAAGCGTGGGACAGCAAGGTCTATAACCCCAAGCCGCTGGAGGGGGACACTGTCCTGCCGATGCCCTGCGGTGGGTCGATGGTGTTTCGCCCGGTGCAGGTGCCGGGCGGCGACGCCTATAGCGACTATCAGATCACCGTCGGCGGACAGGATCAGGAGCGCGGCTTTGCCGAAGGCAGCCACCCGGCCTATGTCGCAGGCAGCTTTACCGACAGCAAGGCCAAGGCCCGCTATTACCTGATCGGCAAATATGAAATCACCGAAGCCCAGTACGATGCGGTGATGAACGACACCTGCCCCGACAGCAAGCCGTCACAGGCCAAACGGCTGTCAAAGGGCGGTGTCAGCTGGTTCGACGCCATCGCCTTTTCCGACAAGTACAGTCAATGGCTGCGCCAGAACGCGCTGAAGTCCCTGCCGAGCGAAGACGGTGAAGCGGGCTATGTCCGCCTGCCGACCGAGGTCGAATGGGAATTTGCCGCCCGGGGCGGCATCAAGGTCTCGCCCGCCGAATTCAACGAGCGCCTGTTCCCGATGACCGGCGGCCTGAACAAATACGCCTGGTTCGCTGGCACCCAGTCAGCCAACGGCAAACCGAACCTGACCGGCCAGCTGGAACCGAATCCGCTGGGGCTGTTCGACGTACTGGGCAACATGGACGAGATCATCTTTGAACCGTTCCGCCTCAACCGGCTGGACCGGCTGCACGGGCAAAGCGGCTCGTTCGTGGTGCGCGGCGGCAATTACATGACCAGCGCCGAAGACATGCGCAGCGCCGACCGGCAGGAAGTGCCGTTCTATGAAGGCGCCACGCCTCGCCGCAGCAAGACCACCGGCTTTCGGGTGGTGGTCGCCGCCCCGGTATTGACCTCGCAAAAGCGCCTGCAAACGCTGAAGGATGAATGGAGCAAGCTGGGGGCGGTCTCGGCGGCGGACAATGCCGCTCCGGCCAAGACCTCCGATGATCCGCTGGAAGACCTGGCCCTGCTGGCCAAGGCCAGCACCGACCCGGCGACCAAAGCCCGGCTGGAAAAGGTGCAGACCACCCTGCGCGCCAACATCGCCGCCCGCGATGACCAGCGCGACCGTGCCGCCAAGGCATCGCTGCGGCTGGGGGCCTTTCTGGGCCGCAAGCTGAGCGATGACGCCCATGCGATTGATGCACTGGCCAAGGTGTACAAGGGCCGGGTCGAGACAGGGGGGGTAGATGATCCGCGCGCCAAAAGCTATAAGGAAGAGCTGGATCATGAGCAGACGGTCATGGACGGCAACCTGCGATATTATGCCGACACCCTGATCCGCACCGCCGAAGACTACAGCAGCGACACCCTCAAACATCAGCGCGAAATCCTGCTGGTCGAATTGCAGGGCATGGGGCTGGCGGAACTGAAACCTTATGTAGATCAGTATTTTACGCATATCGCCGCCTATCAGAAAGATAAGAAAGTGGCCCGCATACAGTGGCTTGGCGACTGGAACAAACTGCAGGCTCCTTAACGGAAGAGGGATGATGATGAAGACCCTGTTTAAAGTGACCGCCCTGACCCTGTCCGCTTCGTTGCTGCTGTCGGCCTGTCAGACCACCACCAACAGCAACGGCGAGCCGCTGTCGCCCGCCGAACAGCGGCTGCGCCAGCAGGCCGACACCTATAACCAGACCATCGCCGAAGGCGCGCTGCTGGGCTGCGTGCTGGGGGGCGTGCTGGGGGCGGCGACGGCGCAAAAGGGCAACCGCCTGCAACATGCCGCCATCGGCTGCGCCATTGGCGGCGGCATCGGCGCCGGCGCCGGGGCCTATGTCGCCGACAAGCAGGAAAAATACGCCAACAAGGAACAACAGCTTGATTCGATGATCGCCGACGTGCGCGAAGAAAACGGCCGCCTCGCCAACGTCATCGCCACCACCGAGCAGGTTGTCGCCGAAGACAAGGAGCGCATCGAGCAGATCGACAAGGATCTGGCAGCGGGCAAGATCACCATGGATCAGGCCAAGAGCAAGATGGCCTCGGTGGATTCCAACACCGCCTACCTCGACAGCACCCTGACCGAGCTGCGCAAGCGGCAGGCCAACTACACCGAAGCCGCCAACACACTGGCAGGCAAAGGAAAATCGGCACAGGCCAAGGAACTGAACAGCGAAATCGCCGATATGGAACGCCAGATCAGCCAGTTGCAGGCCGAACGCGACTCGCTGGCCAAGCGCCGTACCGTGTCCCGCGTCGGCTGACAGGAGTAACCCCCATGCGCGCCTACCTCCTCTCCTTCGCCGTCCTGCTGGCTGTTGGCATCAGCGGCTGCACCACCAGCGAAGACCCGGCCCAGGGCGGCTTCCTGTCCGGGATCAGCAACCTGTCGAACGGCACCTACCAGAACCGTATCGACGAGCGCCAGAAGACGCTGGAAGACGAGCAGGACAAGAACGTCCAGCAAAGCCGCGCCGCCGAACGCCTCGCCGCCCAGAGCGCCGACGTCAAGGCCCAGCGTGAGGCTGCCGAAGCCAAATACGCCGACTTCCAGAAGTCGCTACAGGCCAGCCGCAACAAGCTGGCGGCGGCCCAAAAGGCCAACAGCAAGAAAAAGGCCGACGTTACCGCACTGAACCGCGATATCGACTCGCTGGAAAAGAAGATCAAGCTGTTGCAGCAAGACACCTTTACCCCGGATACCGACAAGCAGAAGCGACTGGACGACCTGCGCAAGGAACGCGAAGCGCTGGAACGCGAAGTCGATCTGCTGGTCCGCCGGTAAGTCACACACGGTACGGGGAAGGGAGAGCCACAGACCATGACGCACAGTTCGCCACGCGATCGCACGCACCGCACCCTCTGTGCCTTGCTGGTTCTGGCCGGGCCGCTGCTGGCCGGGCTGCCCCAGTCCGGCCATGCCCAGTCGGCGGCCTCTCCTCCCGCTTCTGCAACTGACGAGTTGGCCGCCCGGCAGGCCGAAGTGGATGCCCTGCGCCTGCGGTCCGAACAGTTGCAAAGCGTTCTGGCCGGAGATGTCTGCGCCGATCCCCAGCAGGCACAGGCCGTCTTGCAGGATGGCAAGCCCCTGAGCACGCCGCTGACCAACACCGCAGCCCCCCCGCCTGCCTCCTCCGGCAAGCCTGCCACCGAGGCTTCCCATGCCGGGGATGCTCAGGCCATCGCCCGCAAGGAGCTGGTGGATCGCCTGCACAAGGGGGTGGTGCTGGTGCTGGCGGAAAAGGACTCCGGCTCGGGCTTTTTTGTCACTCCGTCGATCGTCGTCACCAACAGCCATGTGGTGGCAACCGCCAAAAATGGCGAAGTGGTGGTGGCGGGCAAGGGATTGAACAGCCCGAAAATCGCCCGCGTGATCGCCTCGACCAATGCCAAAGCCCAGAATGGCCGCGACTATGCGGTGTTGCAGGTGCAGGACGGCAGCAGCAGCACGGTGTTGCCGCTGGCGCTGGAAACCAGCGAACTGACGCCGGTGGTGGCCGCCGGTTTTCCCGGCCTGCTGCTCGATACCGACATGAATTTCAGCGCCCTGATTCGCGGCGACATGAAAGCCATGCCGGAACTGGGCATGAGCCAGGGCGCGGTGATGGCGCTGCAAAACCGCACTCAGGGCCTGCCGGTGATCGTCCACTCCGCCCCGATTTCCGGTGGCAACAGCGGCGGGCCGCTGGTCGATGGCTGTGGCCGGGTGGTCGGCATCAACACCTTCATCAACGTCTCGGTCGAACAGGCCTCCAGCGCCGGTTTCGCTCAGGCGTCCTCCGATCTGGCCGCCTATCTGAAGGGGCTGGGCATTCAGCCGCAAACGACGACCAATGGCTGTGATGCAAAATAGGCCCGGCGTTGCCCCGCGCCAGTTCGTTGACCGCAACCTGCTGGACGAATACCTGTTCGTCGGTGAAAGCGGCGAAAAGGTCACCGTCAACGCCGAAAAGCTGCTGACCCTGCTGGCACGCCGTCAGGGTGCGCAGGCGGCGGCACCGTTTGCCATTCCGCGCTTTGACGAGGCGCGGACGGCAGTGATGTGGTTTGCCCAGCACACTGGTGCGGTGACGCCGTTTGTCGAACTGCCCGATGACCAGCAGGCGGCCTTGCTGGATCAATTGGAGCAAACCCGCCAGCAGGTGCTGGCGATGGAACAGGAGCTGTCCACCCAACCGCAAAGCGGTGACCGCCTGCTGTATACCCAGTTGATGCCGCTGTTGCTGAATTTCCCGCAGCCGGTCGAATACCACCTGTTTCAGGTCGGCACCCAGCCGGTGGTCACCAACTGGGGAATGAACAAAAGTGCCTCGGTGCGTCCGGTGGATACGGTCGGCCCGTTCCTCGCCCAGTGGCGGCAACGGTTGCGCGACCGCGCCCGCCAAGCCGCCGAGCAGGCCGCCCACCGTCAGCGCGAGCAGTCCTTTCTTGGCCGGTTGACCCGCGCCGGAGCCAAAACCGGCGAAATTACTGTCTCGTTGCTGTGGAACGATGCCAACGATCTGGACCTGCACGTTGAGTGCCCCGATGGCAGCGAAATTTCCTTTTCCAACAAGACGGCCTGCGGCGGCATTCTCGACATTGACCGCAATGCCTTTGACCAGTCGATCAGCCCCGAGCCGGTGGAAAACATCGTCTGGTCACAACGGCCGACGGTCAGCGGCACCTATCATGTCGGCGTCCACCTGTTCCGCCAGCGGCAGGGCCTGACCACCAGCGCCTTTACCGTGCGAGTCGTGGAAAAGGGCAAGGCCCGCTACGTTCAGGGTCGGGTGAGTGGACGGGATTACCTGCGGGTGACCTCCTTCACCATCCCGTAACACCCGCACAGGTCGGCTTTTCCCACCGAAACAGTCTGTAAAGCCTGCATTGCAGCCACCAGATGGCAGGCCAGACCATAAAGACGACGAAAAGCGGTTTCCACTTTTCGCGCGATGCATTAGAAGAAAGGCGCGGTCCGATGATTCGCCCGCACCCGTTTCCGGTCCAGAGTGTTGTTCGTACCTTTGCGGTCACCGCAGATGCCCTGGCCTTGTGTTATGCCAGTGAATGCGCCGTCGCAGGGTTTTGTACCTGCTCGGGATTTGCTCTATCTGCCGGACATCCATGCCGCCACTTCTGCTTCAGACGGAGCAGGAGGCGGCTTCTCACCTTTTGACGCAAAGACGTATCACCACCATGATGGATCTCTTTCCTTCCGATCACCCCCTTGCCCGGGCGCTGGCCGAACGCGCCTATACCGATCTGACGTCGGTACAATCGGCCGTGCTGGCCCCCGGCACCGAAAACCGCGATCTGCTGGTTTCGGCTCAGACAGGATCGGGGAAGACGGTCGCCTATGGTCTGGCCATGGCCTCGACCCTGTTGAACGAAGACGGCACCCTTGATGCCCCCGCCGAGCCGCTGGCGCTGGTGGTGGCCCCGACCCGCGAGCTGGCCTTGCAGGTCCACACCGAACTGAGCTGGCTGTACGGTCTGGCCGGTGCCCGCGTTGCCTCGTGCGTTGGCGGGATGGACCCGCGCGCCGAACAGCGCGTTCTCAGCCGTGGTGTTCACATCGTGGTCGGCACCCCGGGCCGTCTGCGTGACCATCTGGAACGCGGTGCCCTGCGCAGCGAAGCCCTGCGGGTGGTGGTGCTCGACGAAGCCGACGAAATGCTGGACATGGGCTTCCGCGAAGACCTGGAAGCGATTCTCGACACCACGCCGACCGGTCGCCGGACGCTGCTGTTCTCGGCCACCCTGCCGAAGGAAATCGTCACCCTCGCCCAGCGCTATCAGAGCAACGCCTGCCGCATTGCCCTGTCTGCCGGGCCGCAGGGCCATGCCGACATCGAACACAAGGCGGTGCGGATTGCCCCGACCGATACCGAGCACGCGGTGGTCAACCTGCTGCGGTTCTATGACTCGCCGACCACGATGATTTTCTGCTCGACCCGCGAAGCCGTCCGCCATCTGCAAAGCAGCCTGCTGGAACGTGGCTTCGGGGTGGTCGCCCTGTCCGGCGAACTGAGCCAGAACGAGCGGAACCACGCATTGCAGGCCCTGCGCGATGGCCGCGCCCGTGTCTGCGTCGCCACCGACGTGGCCGCCCGTGGCATCGACCTGCCCAGCCTGGACCTGGTGATTCACGCCGAACTGCCGCGCACTGCCGAAACCCTGCAACACCGCAGCGGCCGGACGGGCCGTGCGGGCCGCAAGGGGGTCAGCGTCCTGATGGTGCCGCTGTCGCGTCGTCGCCGGGCCGAACAACTGCTGCACAGCGCCGGTCTGGAACTGAGCTGGACCGACGTCCCGACCGTTGACGACATCCGCGCGCTGGATCAACAGCGCCTGCTGGCCCACCCGGTGCTGACCGAACAGGCTGACGAAGAAACCGTGGCGATGGCGCAAAGCCTGACCGCTGTCCACAGCCCGGAAACCATTGCCGCCGCGCTGGTGCAGCTCTATCGCTCACAGCTTCCCGCCGCCGAAGACGTGTTCAACCCCGGCCCGGACCTGCCGCGCCAAAAGCGCGAAAAGGGTGAGTACAGCGAACGGCGCGAACGCCCGGAACGCGGCCCGCGTGGGGATTCCGACCGCCCGACCCTGTGGTTCCGCCTGAACATTGGCCGTCAAAAGAATGCCGATCCGCGCTGGCTGTTGCCGCTGATCTGCCGTCAGGGCCGGATCAGCAAGCCCGATATCGGTTCAATCCGCATTCTGGAACGCGAAACCCAGTTTGAAGTGGACGCCGCCGTCGCGGAACGCTTCCAGCAGGCGCTCAGTCAGGTGCAGCACCCGGAAGGCAAGATCGACCTGCTCGATGGTGCCCCCAGCGATGCGCCGCGCCGCGCCCCGCGCCCGCGCACCGACGGCGACAAGCCGTTCCATGAAAAATCCGGCGACAAGCCGTTCCGTGAAAAGTCGGGTGACAAGCCGTTCCGTGAAAAGTCGGGTGACAAGCCGTTCCGTGAAAAGTCGGGCGACAAGCCGTTCCGCGAAAAGTCCGCTGACAAGCCGTTCCGTGAGAAGTCCGGCGACAAGCCGTTCCGGGCCAAATCCGCCGACAAGCCGTTCCGCGAAAAGTCCGCTGACAAACCGGCCAAATCCGGCGCGTTTGGCAAAAGCAAGCCGTTCGGCAAGCCCAAAGCCCGCCCGTAAGCAAACAGCGACGGGGGGAAAGTTACCCCCGTCGCCACAGGACGCTGGCATCCACCTCTGCCAGCGTCGGCCTGCCCAGCAGGGCCATGGCCATTTCCAGCTCGGTTTGCAGCAGTGTCAGGGCATGGGCGACTCCGACCATGCCCCCGACGCCCAGCGCATGCAGAACCGGCCTGCCGATCATCACCGCCGTTGCCCCGCAGGCAATCGCCTTGACGATATCGGTGCCCCGCCGAATCCCGCCATCGACCAGCACCGGCCCCCGTCCACTGACCTGCTGCACAATCGCCGGCAGGGCGTCGATCGTCGCTGGCAGGCCATCGAGTGTCCGCCCGCCGTGATTGGAGACGATCACCCCTTGCGCTCCGGCGGCCAGCGCCGGGTCCACATCCAGCGGATTGAGCAGCCCCTTGACCAGCACCGGCAGGGTCGTCTGCTGGCACAGCCAGGCCAGATCGTCCCACGTTGGCGCAGCATCCAGCATTCCCTGAAACACCGGGCTGCCGGGGCGATGGCGCGGGATCTCCGGGGTGGTAAAAGCGGCCAGATTCACCGCCGTAATCCCGGCGGGCAGCACAAATCCGGCCCGCTGTTCGGCATTGCGCACCCCTGACACCGGGGCGTCGATGGTCAGCACCAGCGCCTGATAGCCCGCCTGTTCGGCCCGTCGCACCAGCGTCAGGCTGTCCGCGCGGCGCGGCTGGAAATAGAGCTGGAACCACAGCGGTGCCTGTGCCACGGCGGCAATCTCTTCGAGTGTCTGGCTGGCTTGCGCGCTGACGGTCATCACCGTTCCGGTCAATCCGGCAGCGGTGGCGGTCGCCCGCTCTCCCTCGGGATGGGCGAGGCAATGGAACGCCATCGGGGCAATCAGGATCGGCGACGGTACCGCCTGACCAAACAACGTCAGCCCGGTCTGTGCCCCACGCAGGGATTGCAAGGCTCGCGGCATCAACCGCAGCCGGTGATAGGCGGTGCGGTTGTCCTGCTCGGTCAGACCATCCGCCGCCGCGCCATGCAGATAGGCGGCAATCGCCGGATCGGTGCGCTGGAGAAAGACCCGCTGATAATCCTCAAGGCTAACCGTGTCGGCTGGAATGGACATCGCCGGTTCCCATCCTCTGCGATAAGAATTCCGCCCGTCGCGCCAAGGCCCGCAGGCAGCTATCCTGCTCGGTGCTCAAGGCGCTGGCCATCGCGCGGAAAAAATCCGGGAAGCCATAGCTCAGGGCTTCCTTGAACCAGCGGATGGCCCGGCCCTTGTTTCCCGCCTGTAACTGCAAACGGGCAATATTGAAACAGCCCCAGCAATCGCCACCTTCAGCAGCGGCCTGAAAGCAGGCGGCAGCATCGGGCAGGCTGGGCGGGACGCCCCGGCCCTCTTCGTACAGCAGGCCCAGCATGTTCAGGGCCTTGGCATGGCCCAGCCGGGCGGCTTCACAATACCAGTGGCAGGCTTGCGCATCATCCTGCGCCACACCCTCGCCGCGATACAGCAGGTCCGCCAGATTGAACATCCCCCAGGCATCGCCCCGTTCGGCAGCAGCGCGAAAGTACACCGCCGCCTGTGCGGGATCGGCAACGGTTCCCCAGCCCCTGTGGTGGCAGCGGCCAACCATGTTCAGCGCGCGTGCATCGCCACTGCGGGCAGCACTGCGGAACCAGTCGAGCGCCTGCACGCCATCCTGTTGATCAAGGGCCAGTTGCCCCAGCACCAGCAAGCCATCGGTGGTCGAGGTCGCCGCCCTCATAGCTCGGCCCAGCGCCGCAGCAGGTTATGGTAATGATTGACCAACGACAGCACCGACCGGTGCTGATCGCCCAGCTCCTGCCGCAAGGCGATGATTGCCACATCCAGATCGTACAGCATCGCCCGCAAACCATCGTCCCTGACCATCGACTGGGTGAAAAAGAACGACGCCCAGCGGCTGCCGCACGTCACCGGCTGAACCTGATGCAGGCTGCTGGACGGATAGACCACCGCATGTCCGGCGGGCAGCTTGACACTGTGGGTACCATAGGTGTCATCAATCACCAGCTCGCCACCGTCATAATCGGCTGGATCACTGAGGAAAATGGTGGTCGAGACATCGGCCCGCATGCGCATGCCGCCAGTGCCGGGGATGCTGCGAATGCTGTTGTCGACGTGATAGCCATAGGTCATCTGCGGATCATAGCGATTGAACATCGGCGGCAGCACCCGCAACGGCAACACCGCCGACGAGAACGCCGGAGAGCGGGCCAGCGCCCGCAAAATGATCTCGCCCAGCACCCGACTGGTCGGACTGTCCTCGGGGATTTGCAGGTTGTCCTTGACCTTCCCCGCCTGATCACCCGCCGTCACCCGCCCGTCAATCCAACCGGCTGTTTCCAGCATGGTCCGGCACTCGCGTACTTCGTCGGCGGTCAGCACATCGGGAAGACGCAACAACATCAACAGGACTCCTTGCTTCATACACAACAGGGGGGGTGAAACATGCCCCCCCCTTTCAGGCTCGGATCAGAACGTGACCCCGGTGGTCAGCATCCAGGTCTGTCCCGATGCCGGAACGGCGCGGGTCGCCCCAAAGCCGGACAGGTAATTCTGGTGATCGGTCAGGTTATAGCCGTTCAGCGACAGCGACAGGTTTTCATACTCATACGACACCATCGCATCAACGGTGAAGGTTTCCGGAATCACCGCCGTATTGGCGCTGTCGGTCCAGTACTGCGAGGCATAGCGCACCCCGCCGCCGACCAGCATTTTCCCCGGCAGTGCGGTTCCGATGACGTCCTTCAGGTCATAGGTGCTCCACAGGCTGGCGTTATGCTTCGGCGTGTTCGGGGCATCGTTGCCGATGGTGGCCGGAGAAGAACGGGATTCCGACACCTCGGCGGTCAGGAAGGCATAGTTGGCATAGACCGTCCAGGCGGGCGTAATCTTGCCACTGATGCCAGCTTCAAAACCCTTGGTCTCCGTCCCCATCCCGGCTTCCGAGAAACCATCGGTCAGGGTGCCATCCGAAGACACCGCGTAGGTGTTGCTCTTGTCGATCAGGAACACCGCGCCATTCAGGCCCAGCCGCTTGTCAAGGAAATCAGCCTTGCCGCCAAATTCATAGAGATTGGTCTGTTCCGGCTCGAAATTGCGGCTGCTATTGGGGGTTTCCGCCGTCCCGTTGGTGATCGCCGCCGCGATATCGGTCCCGATCGGCTTGTTCGACTGGGAATAGGTGGCGTACAGCGAAGCGTCTTTGGTCGGTTCGTAAATCACGCTGCCCGACGGGCTGATGGTATGGGCGATATCCTTGCCGTTGGCGATGGTGCCGTTGGCCGAGCGGAACGAGGTGCGGAAGTAGTCAAAGCGGACGCCACCCTGCACCGACCAGTCTTCCGTCAGCCACAGGCGATCATTGGCAAACACTCCGATGTTTTCCACGCTGGAGCTGCGAATGCCCGATGGCAGGTAGTCGATATAGGCATTCGAAGCATAATAATGCGTCGGATTCTGCACGCTCTGGGTATTGGTACGGTTGCGCCAGGTGCCGGTCTGGCGGGTGTCTTCCTGATAGTTGAGGTCCAGACCACCGGTGGCCTTGGTCTTCAGCCCCAGCACCGAGCCTTCGGCCTTGACGCCCGAGATGTTCTGAATGCCCCAGCCATCCTGCTTGTAGGCCATCCCGCCGCCCGCGCCGTAGGTCAGGTTGCCGTTCAGGGCCGCCACACTGGTCAGCGCCGCCGGGTTGGTGGCGGCAAAGTCGCGCTCGTACAGGCTCCAGCGGGTATCGTTATAGACGCTCAGGCTATCCGAAATCTGGTGGGACAGGGTCGAGGTCACAACATGGTTTTCGGTGATGTCGCGGTCCAGATTGCGGGCGTAGGAAATCGTGCTGTCGAGGCCATAGTCCGCCGCCGGGCGATAAATGCCATCGCCACCGCGCACCATCGACTGCCCCATGTCCGGGGTCTGGTCACCATGCAGATAGGCATAGTTCAGGTGCCAGACGGTATCAGTGCCCAGCCCGACGCCCAGATCGGCGGCGACCCCTTTGCGTTCGGCTTCGATACCGTCGCGGTCGGGGGTTTCCTGGTCATGGTACAGCGCGTTCACCCGCAGGGCGACGGTATCGCTGATTTTCTGGTTGATGTCGGCGGTGGTGCGGGTCAGCGAGCCGCTGCCAATCGACTGCTGCACGGTATTCTTGTTGGTCAGCGAGGCCTGCTTGGTGGACTGGTTGATCAGGCCCCCCGAATTGCCAACGCCAAAGCCATCGCCGGACGGCCCCTTGATCACCTGTACGGTTTCGGTATTGAACACATCGTGGGTGTAAACGCCAAAATCCTTCAGGCCATCGCTATAGATGTCGCCACGGGCCGACAGGCCACGAATGCGGAACTGGTCGCCATTCTGGCCGCCGTTGCCTTCGCCGGTCGAGACGGTAATCCCCGGCACGTTGCGCAGCACCTGATCGAGCGAGGTGGCCTTTTGCTGCTCGATCACCTCTTGCGGCACCACGTTGATCACCCGTGGCGTTTCCTTGACCGTTTCCGGCAAGCGCGAGATGCGCGGCGCGCTGTTGTTGACGTTGCTCTTTGCCTCTTCGTCCACCGCATCGGCATTGACCTTCACCGGTGCCAACACCACCGTATTGTTGTCCGGGGCGACGGTCTGTTGCGCCGGATCAACCGGGGGGATGGTGGAGGCGCTCTGCGCCTGAGCGGCGGCAGACAGCGACGACAGGCCAACGGCCAGACTGGCGGTGGCGGCAACGCCGGACAGGACCGGGCGCAGGGATGTCGGGGTGGAAACGGATGGCTGGGGCATCGGAGCCTCTCTCTTTCGCCAGAAGAACGGACGGGATCTGAGAGGCTCTGTAACAATGCCGTCACGGCGGCGGCAACGCCTGAGATTAAGAAACAATCTAAATTGCTGTCAGCGCAAAAATCAAATGCCCGCTGACAGTCTGTTCTCCCAATGAAAACGGGGGGACAGTACCAGACTGCTCCCCCGTCCCTGAATTTCCCCTGAACGGGAAAACCATTCTAAATCATGGCATTAGAATACGATACCCTGCCCCGGTCACGAGTATGGCCACCCGGACATGTTGCAGCGAAGCAACAGATGAGAGTGATTATCATCTGCATAAAAATTTCCCCTTCAAAACAGCCGCTCCCGACCATTTTCCGCCGTGAAAACCCCGTGCTGAGTCGGAGCGGTCAGGCGGTCTTTCCACACTCCCCGCGCCTGCTCCAGCGCCGCATCAAAGGTCGCTGCCCGTCCCGGAATGGCAAACAGGGCAAAGGCCGCAGTGCTGACGATAATCTGCTCGGCGCGGGCGTCGCGCATGGCTCCGGTCCAGACCGCTTCCCAGTATTCCAGCGGCGTCCCGCGTGGACGCGGGGCCACCGGCGGCTCGGCCATCAGGGCCGGGATCAGCACATCACGCGGCTTGCCGTCGATCAACTGATGCAGCGAGGTCAGCCGGAACGGAGAGAACTGGGCGATGTCGCGCACACTGCCCAGAATCGACAGATCAGACCACCCCAACAGCATCGCCGTATCGCGGTGCAACTCCTTGTACGAGGGCTTGGTCACCCCCAGCAGACTGGTTTTGCTGTTGGCCGGGCGAATCATCGGCAGGCTTTCAAAAATCAGCGAACGGACTTCCAGCAGCCCGTGCAGGCCCAACAGGCGGTACACCTGCGGGGCCAGCGTCACCAGCGGCATATAGGCGATATTCCGGGTCGCCAGCGCCTGAGTACACTCGGCTGCGGTGGAGCAGACCGGAATCCCGACCGCTTTGGCGATCACCTCATAACGGCCGGCCACCGCCCCGGTGCCAGTGCTGCCATGCATCAGCACCCGCACCCCGGCCTGCGCCACCAGCCGGGCGGCATGAAAGAACCACGGCGGCGCGGTGTTGTGCGGCGAGGTATAGCATGGCCAATCGAGGTCGGCGGTCAATGACGCCTGCACCGGAGTCCCCAACACCGTCCGGGTATGGCGTTGCACCGCCCGGACCACACCGGCCAGTTCGGCAGCGGTGGTCCCGCGCAACCGCATCATCCCCAGCAAGGCCCCGATCTGCACCGGATCGGCCTGCCCGGCCAGAATGATGTCCAGCGCTTCCTCCGCTTCCTCGATGGTCAGCGGACGGCCATTGCCACCGCCAGCGATGCCCATCATGCCGATGTGGCGGGCCAGGCGCTTTTGCGGCGGCGCATCATCGGCCACCTGTTCCAGCTTGCGCACCACCTCGTGATGCGACGGCTCGCCGTCCAGCAAATGCGCGGGCCGCACCGCCAGAGGCGCCGCCCTGAACTGGCTGGGAACGTTCCAGCGGGTATCAAAGGGCGCGCCGCTGTGGCTGACCGGCGCCGGAGTGGCAAAGATCGCCTCCAGCTCCTTGGCCACCGCATGGACACGCGGGCGCAGGGACTCGGCAAACGGAGTCGGCACCAGCCCCCGCCCCGAACGCACGAACAGCGGGTCGCCCAGTTCTTCGCGCAGTTGCGCCAACATCCGGCTGAGTGCCGAGGTTTGCACCCCCAGATCATGGGCTGCCTTTGTGACGTTCCGCCGCGACAGCAGGGCATTCAGGGCCACCAGCAACCGCCCTTTTGTCAAAGACTCCAGCGCTGGCGTTTCCTGCCCGGACGGCGATGAAACCGGCGTTTTTTCCTCCTTGGCCATCAAGCGGTCTCCTTTCCAATCCTCACCATCGGAATGAGCGGCAGCCCTTTTGCGCTGCCAACAATTTGGATCATCTCTAAAACAGGGGCATTGCCCGACATGCTGCACTGCGCTAACCATAGCGGACAGATGATAATGATACTTATTCGTCGTCGAGAGCAAGAGTGATCCCCCTCGGAACCCTGCCAAACGACGTTTCCAAGGAGCCCCCAATGCACGGTCTGGTGCGAGGATTGAAACTGCCGCTGATGGCGGCCCTGCTGGCCGCCATCACCCTGACCGCCTGCGATGATGACGCAGCCAGCAGCGGTCAGGAAACCCGCTCGCTGACCCACGCGGCGGGAACGACCCCCATTCCGCTCCACCCGCAAAAGGTGGTGGTGTTCGATACCGCGATGCTCGATACCATGGATGCACTGGGCCTGCCGGTGGCCGGGGTGCCGCAGACCACCGTTACCTACCCGCCGTTCCTCGCCAAATATCAGGGCCAGCCCTATTTCAACGCTGGCGGCCTGTTCGAGCCGAACTTTCAGGCGCTGAGTGCCGCCGCCCCCGACCTGATCATCGGCGGAGGTCGTGCCAGCAAGGCCTATGGCGAGCTGAGCAAGATTGCCCCGACCATCGACCTGAATGTCGATGACGAGCATTTCACCGACAGCTTCCGCCAGCGCATCCTGCAACTGGGCGACATCTTCGGCCAACAGGATCAGGCGCGCGCCGCGCTGGCCGAGCTGGATCAGCAAACCGCCGCCGTGCGCGGCAAGGCCGAACAGGCCGGAACCGGGCTGATCATCCTGATCAACGGCGGCCGCCTGTCAGCCTATGGCCCGGGATCGCGCTTTGGCTTCATCCACGATGTGCTGGGCTTCAAACCGGCCATCGACCTGCCGGACAAGGGCCTGCACGGCAACGCCATGTCGTTTGAACTGCTGCAACAGGCCAACCCGGACTGGCTGTTCGTCATCAGCCGGGATGCCGCCATCGGCACACAAGGCACCGCTTCGGCACAGCAGGTGCTCGACAACGAACTGGTCCAGCGCACCAAGGCCTATCAGAATGGCCATATCGTCTATCTCGATTCCGCCGAAATGTATGTTGCCGGAGGCTTGCAGACCTTCCGCCATCTGACCGCGATGGTCGATCACGCCCTGTCTGCCAAGCCGTAATGAAAGCCCTCGCCTTTCCTGTTGCCCTGCTGGCGGTGATCGGGCTGATGGTTGCCAGCCTCGCCACCGGGGCCGGAGCCGTTCCATGGGGGCGCCTGTGGTCCGATCCGGCGGCATGGGATGTGCTGCTGATCAGCCGCTGGCCGCGCACGGTTGCTCTGGTACTGGCCGGAATGGCGGTCAGCGTCAGTGGCCTGATCCTGCAAGTGCTGACCCAAAACCGCTTTGTCGAACCAGCCACCGCCGGAACCGTCCCGGCGGCGTCGCTGGGAATTCTGGTGATCGGCATTGCCTGGCCTGCCGCCCCGGTGGTGGTCAAAATGCTGGTCGCCACCGGTTTTTCCATCGCCGGGCTGGCGCTGTTCCTGCTGATCCTGCGCCGTTTGTCGCTACGCTCGGCGCTGCTGATCCCGCTGGTCGGCATCATGCTGGGGGCCGTGCTGGGGGCCATCACCACCTTTGTCGCCGTCCGTTATGAAATGCTGCAATCGCTGATTGCCTGGCTGTCCGGTGACTTTTCGGTGATCCTGCGTGGCCGCTATGAAGTCCTGTGGCTGGTCGGCCTGCTGACCGCGATGGTCTATCTGATCGCCAACCGCCTGTCGATTGTCGGGCTGGGCCGGGATGTCGCGATAACTCTGGGGCTGAATTACCGCTCGACCATGCTGTTTGCCCTGATGATCGTGGCAATGGTCAACGGGGTGGTGACGGTGGTGGTCGGCACCCTGCCGTTTCTGGGGCTGATCGTCCCCAACCTGATCAGCCTGATGAAAGGCGACCACATTCGCCGCACCATTCCCTGGGTCTGCCTGCTGGGCAGCGGCATTACCCTGCTGTGTGACATTGCCGGTCGGGTGATCCGTGCCCCCTATGAAATTCCCGCCGGGGCCTTGCTGGGGGTGTTCGGGGCGGTGGTGTTCCTGCTGGTCCTGCTGCGGGAGCCGCGCCATGGCTGATCCCCGTCACCGTTTAATCCTGCTGGCGGCGGTCGCCGTGCTGGTCTGCGCGCTGTTCCTCGCGGTCAATCTGACCGGCAAGCTGTCCTATATCCTCAGCTATCGCGCACAGGTGATCGCCACCATGATTCTGGTGGGGACCGCCACCGGCGTTTCCACCGTGCTGTTCCAGACCATCACCGGCAACCGCATCCTGACCCCGTCGGTGATGGGGGCCGAAGCACTGTTCGTGCTGATCCAGACCAGCATCCTCTTTTTTATCGGCTCGGCCAGGTGGGACAGCGTGCCGGTGGTCGGCCGCTTTGCCATCGAAACCTCGGTGATGGTGGTGTTTGCCCTGACGCTGTACCGCTGGCTGCTGGTGGGCAAAAGCGAAGACCTGTACCGCCTGCTGCTGGCCGGTCTGGTGTTCGGCATCCTGTTCCGCAGCGCCGCCGAGTTGTTGCAGCGGATGATGGCCCCCAATGAATTCAACATCCTGCAAGGCCGCCTGTTTGCACAATTGACCCTGCCCGAAAGCCGCCTGCTGGGCATTGCCGGGGGGCTGGTCGCCCTGTGTGTCGCCCTGCTGTGGCGCTATCGCCGGGACTTTGACGTGATCGCCCTCGGGCGGGATGTCGCCATCGGGCTGGGGGTCGATTATCCGCGCATCGTCACCCGTGCGCTGGTGCTGATCACCGTCCTGATTTCCACCTCCACCGCCTTGATTGGTCCGTTGACCTTTCTCGGCTTCATGACCGCCACCCTTGCCTATCAACTGGCGGGCAGCCAGCGCCACGCCCTGCTGCTGCCGTTCTCCGCCCTGCTGGGGGTGATTTTTCTGGCCGGGGGGCAACTGGTGCTGGAACACCTGTTTGCCATGACCGGTACCCTCAGCGTGGTGATCGAGTTCACCGGCGGCGCGCTGTTTCTGCTGATGCTGTTACGAAAGGGGCGGTTATGATCGACGTCCGCACTCTCACCAAGACCTATGCCGGCAAGCGGGTGGTCGATGACGTGTCGTTCCACATTCCACCCGGCGGGGTGGTATCACTGATCGGTCCGAACGGCGCGGGCAAGTCCACCCTGCTGTCAATGATGAGCCGCCTGCTGACCATGGACAGCGGGCAGGTGTTGATTGACGGGCTGGATGTCAGCCGCACCGACAGCCCGACACTGGCCCGCCGTCTGGCCGTTCTGCGGCAGGAAAACCACTTTGTCAGCCGCCTGACAGTGCGCGATCTGGTCAGCTTTGGCCGCTATCCACACTCGCGCGGGCGTCTGGGGGCGGACGATCTGGCAAAGGTGCAGGAGGCGCTGGAGTTTCTCGACCTCTCCGACCTGTCCGACCGCTTTCTGGACCAGTTGTCCGGTGGCCAGCGCCAGCGGGCCTATGTGGCGATGGTGCTGTGTCAGGACACCGATTACCTGTTCCTCGACGAACCGCTGAACAACCTCGACATGCGGCACGCAGTGGCAATGATGCGCCTGATCCGTCGCATTGCCGACGAATTCCGCCGGACGGTGGTGCTGGTGATCCACGACATCAACTTTGCCTCGGCCTATTCCGACCGAATTCTGGCGATGAAGGATGGCCGTCTGGTCCACGACGGTCCCCCGGACCACATCATGACACCAGGGGTACTGGAAGACATCTTTGACATCCCGGTCCACGTCGAACAGGTCCACGGGCAGGCGGTCGGGGTCTATTACCGCTGATCCCGGCCTGTGGATAACTTCGTGGAAAACCTGCCGCAAGACCTTGTGGATAAACCAATGACATCCTGTGGGTAAATTTGTTGAAAACAGGGTCAGACCGACAGGCTGACCGCCAGATAGCTTTTCCGGATTGCCGCCGAGCGGATATCCCACAGCACGGTGGTTCCCTGCGCAATGATCCAGCTGTCGCCGGGACCGTAGACCTCGGTTACGCCACGGTCTTCATCGGTCAAGGCCAGCTCGCCCTCCAGCAAGGTGGCGTGCTCGTCAAAGGGATAGGTCACCCGGTATTGCCCCTGAGTGGCCGCATACAGCCCCCCGGAAACCGGGCTGTCGAGGCTGCCGAACAGGATTTTCCCCGACACAGCAATCGGACCGGCCACCGTGGTGGCCCCGATATCTTCCGGATTGCCCCAGGCATCAAGGGCGGTGCGATCCATGGCAAGGTGAAAGGCAAGCATCAAACGCTCCATAAAAAGAAGAATTAAAGAGTATCCAGCGGCACCAGACCGGTGATCTCGCGCTTGAACGGCAATTCGCCCTCAGCCGGTGGCGCCTCGTCCAGCTCTTCGGCATAGCGGCGTCCGGCATAGGTCGCATGGGCAATGGTCGCCGGGGCCAGCGCGTCCCCGATGGCGGTGACGCTTTCAATTCCGGCATCGGCCCATTCGGCCTGCCGCTCCTCCAGCTCGACCGCCAGCGCGTCGTTGGGCAGGCGGGCGGTCACCAGCACCACCGCATCGGCGGCCAGCTCGTGGCGACGACCAGTGTAGACACAGCTCATCCCCACGCTGTCCGGCGCGATGTCACTCAGGGCCAGCGCGGTGCGGATGGTGATGCCCTTTTCCAGCAGGCGCCGCTGAATGGCATGTTGCTCCAGCGTGTTGCGGGTCCAGGTCGAAGCCTCGGAGGCGGGCGTGACATAGGTCACCTGATAGCCCTTGTCGGCCATCAGCTCGGCCATGATGCCGCCCATGTAATAATGGTCATCATCCCACACCACCACCTGCCGACCGCTCGGGAGCTGGCCATCCATCACCATGCTGGGCGACAGCACCTGCGCCCCGTCGGCAATCGGCACCGGCAGGGTGTGGAAATGCCCCACCCCATCGGCTCGCCAGGTGGCTCCGGTGGCGATCACCACCCGCGGAATGCCAAAGCCCAGCACGTCATCGGCGCTCAGGCGGCTGTCGAAATAGGGCGTTACGTTCGGCAACTGATGAAGCTGCATCTTGCGGTAATCGGCCACCCGCACCCATGCCGACAGGCCGGGAAGGCGGGCTTCCTTCAGCACTCGACCGCCCAGTTCGGTTCCAGCTTCGGCCAGCGTCACTTCATAGCCGCGCTTGCCCAGCGTCTGCGCCGCTTCCAGCCCGGCCGGACCTCCACCGATGATCAGCACCGGCTTGTCGGTCTTGTGGCGACGGACCTTTTCCGGGTGCCAGCCCTTGCGCCATTCTTCGGCCATGGTCGGATTCTGCGTGCAGCGGATCGGTGACTGGGTGAAATCCCCTGACACACAGATGTTGCAGCCGATGCATTCGCGGATGTCGTCAAAGCGGCCTTCGGCGATCTTGTTGGGCAGGAACGGGTCGGCAATCGACGGACGCGCCGCCCCGATCATGTCCAGAATGCCCTTGTTGACCAGACTGACCATCCGGTCCACCGAGGTATAGCGCCCGACGCCGACCACCGGCTTGCTGGTCAGCTTGCGGATGTTGGCGATGAACGGTTCCTGCACCCCTTCCTCGGCAAAGCGCGAGGTCTGGCTGTCGTTTTCCCACCCGGCCAGCGTGACATCCCACAGGTCGGGAATGTCGCCCAGCAGGCCGATCATGTCTTCGACCTCTTCCTTGTACAGGCCGCCCTCGCCCAGCAGTTCATCGACCGAAATACGGATCGGCACCGCACAGGTGTCGCCAACGGCGGCCCTGGTTTCCTCGGTGATTTCCCGCAACAGGCGGACGCGGTTTTCCAGCGAGCCGCCGTATTCGTCGATGCGGTGGTTATAGCGGCGCGACAGGAAATGGTGCAGGAAGCCCAGTGCATGGGCGGCATAAACATAAATCAGGTCAAAGCCAGCGGTTTTGGCCCGCTTGACCGCTTGCAGGTGCCATGTGCGCAGGTTGCGGATGTCCTGCTTGTTCATCTGGCGCGCTTGCACCGGATCATAGGTAAAGGTCGCCACCGGCAGATGCCCCGGCCCCATCGGGACTTCGCGGCTGTACAGGTTCGAGCCGTTCATGCCGTTATAGGCCAGCTCGATCCCGGCCAGTGCGCCGTGTTCGTGGATCTTGTCGGCCATCCGCGCCAGCGCCGGAATGTCGCGGTCATCCCACAGCCGCAGTTCGATGAAGGGGGTGATTTCGGAGGTATGATGGAGTTCGACCTGCTCGGTGCAGATCACCGCCCAACCGCCTTCGGCCTTGATGCCGCGCATGTGCGCCAGCGCCGTCGGGTCGCGGTAGCCCATGCCGTTGCAGTGCGGCACCTGATAGAAACGGTTGCGAGCAGTCAGCGGGCCGATCTTCACCGGCTCGAACAGGACGTCATAGCGTGCGGGGCGGGCCTGTGGCTGGCCCCACGCGATCCAGTCCTCCATGAATGTCTCCTGTGGTCATCGGGGGAAAAGCGGGCGGAGAAAAACAGGCTTACCGGCTGGCGGCAATCTGCCCGGCCAGATATTTGGCGTCATGCCACACGCCCCAGATAAACGGCGACGCCCGACGGGACAACCACGCCAGCCCGAGGAAGTACAGCCCCGGCACCGGCGACACCCCGCGCTGATGGACCGGACGGCCCTTGTCGTCAAAGCTGTCCACCTGCAACCAGCCGAAATCGAGACCATAGCCGGTCGCCCACAGAATGGTGGTGATCCCGGCAGCGGCCAGATCAAGCTGTTCAAGCGGATGTTGCACACAGGCCGGATCGGGGCGCATCAGCCGGGCGTCCGGTTCTTCGGGGAAGTCCAGCCCTTCGCGGGCAATATAGGCGTCCGCCGCATCAAGCATCGACAGATAGTTGGCATCCCCGCCCGCAATCGAGCGCGCCAGATCGGGCGCAAAGTGCATCACCCCATCGGCAAACTGCTCGGCCCGCCCCAGCAGGGTGATCCCCTGTTCGGCCAGAGCGCGGAAATCGACCGTGTGCCCCCCATGCGCGCCACTGACCGCGATGGTGACATGTTCCATCGCCGGTTCGCAGGCTTCGGCATTCCACAGACCCAGCGCCCCCAGCCACCAGACGAAATCCTTGCCGCGATAGCGACGCGGCGGCCGGTCATGCGGGCCGACCGACAGGTAGACCTGCTTGCCCGCCCGTTGCAGTTCATCGGCAATCTGCACCCCCGACGATCCGGCGCCGATCACCAGCACATTGCCCTGTGGCAACTGCGCCGGGTTGCGGTATTGCGCCGAGTGGAGCTGCATCAGTCCGGCCGTTTCGGGCACAACGGTCGGGATCAGGGGCCGCTGGAACGGCCCGGTCGCCGCCACCACCGAGCGCGCACTGATCGCCCCCTGCGAGGTCTCGACATCGAATCCGCTGCCGTCAGCCTTGCGGGTGACGCGGGTCACTTCGACACCGCAGCGAACCGGCGCCTCGATCTGGCGGGCGTGCTCTTCCAGATAGTCAACAATCATGCTGGCCGGGGCAAAGCCATCCGGGTCAATGTGATCAAAGGTCTTGCTGGAATAACGGTCATGCCACGCCGGGCCATTGGCCACCAGCGACTCCCACCGCTCGGACCGCCAGCGTTCGGCAATCCGGTGCCGTTCGAGGACCAGATGCGGCACGCCTTCGGCGCGCAAATGTTCGCTCATCGCCAATCCGGCCTGACCGCCACCGATGATGAGGGTATCGACGTGTTCTACTGACATGCGCGGCATCCTTGTGTGAGTCACCTGCGGCGACATATTTGCCGGAATAACAGGGGGGATGGAGAGCTGGCCACCCCGCAGGGGGCAGCGCACTCCAGAGGATCAGCCCGCATGGCTGAGGCCCTGTACCCCTTCTACTGAAGGGACCGGGGCAGCGAAATTATGATTTAATTCGGCCTTGATTAGGTTTTTCCAAAGACGTGCAGCCATGCGGTCCAGACCGGACAAGGCCGGACGGTCGTATCAGTGTTCAGAACGTTTCAACGGAGAAGACTGGTGCCAGAACCGCGCTTTCAACAGGCCGTTGCCGCCTTTCAGAACCAGAAGTTCGAGCAGGCAATGGCACTGTGTACCGCCTTGCTCGCCGACCTGCCCGACCATCTGCCCGCCCTGAATTTGCAGGCGGTCCTGTGGTGCCGACGCGGGCAGTTCGACCCGGCCACCGATGCCTGTCTGCGCATTTTGCAGATCGACCCCGACCATGCCGCCGCCCTTGAACTGCTGGGTGACATTCTGCATGCCCTGCACGAATACGCCGGGGCCGCCGAAGCCTTTCGGCGGGCGGCCAACCCGTCACCCCACGCCGCGCGCCTGATCCACAAACAGGCCGCCGCCCTGCATCTGGCCGGACAACCGGCGGCAGCGGTGGCCCTGTACCTTGATCTGCTGCGCACCGGCACCACAAGCGGGGCGGTGATTGCTGACCTGACCACGGCCTTGCGAGAACTGCCGCCTGCCCTCGCCTTGTCGCGACTGCGCCATGCCATCGCCGACAGCGGCACCAGCCAGCCGCAGGCGCTCGGCTGGCTGCACCGCCTGCTGGCTGAAATTCTGACCTCCACCGGCCAGACCACCGAAGCCATCACCGCCTGGACACTGGCCGTGCGCTATCGCCCGCAGGATGCTGACGGCCTGTACAATCTGGCGCGGCTGCTGCAAGAGCGCGAGCAGCACGAGGAGGCGCTGGGCCTGCTGGAACAGGCGATCACCTTTGCCCCCGACCACCCCGAAGCCCTCAGCAACCGCAGCGCCGCCCTGCTGGCCTGCGGGCGGCCTGCCGATGCGGTGACCTCGGCACGGGCGGCGCTGGTCGTGCGCCCGGACTATGCGATGGCGCTGTGCAATCTGGGCGCCGCCCTGCAGGAAGACAATCAGCCGCAGGCCGCCGAACAGGCGTTGCGGCAGGCCCATGCCCTGCAACCGGAGCAAATCGAAATCCTGTGTTCACTGGCTGTGTGCCTGCTGGCGCTGGGACAGCAGGACGACGCCCTCGCCCTGTTGCGACAGGCCGAACATCTGGCCCCCCATCACCCGGAGATTCGCTTCAACTTTGCCCTTGCCCTGCTGAGAAGCGGTGAGTACGCCCTTGGCTGGCGTCTGTATGGCTGGCGCAAACGACGCAGTTCCCATACCAGCCCGGCCCCCCGCTATCCCACCCTGCTGCCCGATGCCTTTCCGGTGAGCGGGGCGCGCCTGCTGATCACCCCGGAACAGGGCATTGGCGATGAAATCATGTTCGCCGGTCTGATCCCCGCCGTGCTGGCGCGCGGGCAGGCGGTGGCGCTACAGTGCGATCCCCGTTTGCAGCCGGTACTGCAACGGTCATTCCCCGACGTGGCCATCCTGTCGGCAACCGACCAGCCCCCCGCCGATGTGGCGGTTGAGTGCGCCTGTGGGGATTTGCCGGGCTTGCTGGGGCTGCACGGGCAACAGGCCGCATGGCTGCCGGAGCAATTCCTGCGCTGCGACGACGCCCGCCGCGATGCCCTGCGCCAGCAGTATGGCGGGCAACGGCGCATCGGCCTGTCGTGGATGACCTCGTCTCGCCGCACCGGCACCCGGAGGTCGATCCCGCCCGCCCTGCTCGCCAGCCTCGCTGACGGCGAAACAGGCGCAACAGCCTTCATCAGCCTGCAATATGGCGATCCGGTCCGGTTGGCCGACGCCATCGGCCCGGCAGTGCGTGTTGATCCGGCCATTGACCAGATGAGCGATCTGGATGCCTTTGCCGCACAGGTGGCGGCGATGGATCTGGTGATCACCATCGACAATTCCACCGCCCACATGGCGGCGGCGCTGGGGGTGCCAACCTGGCTGCTGTTGCCCTTTGATGCCGACTGGCGCTGGCAGCTTCCCGGCGGTCAGTGGTACCCGACGATGCGGATGTTCCGTCAAACCACCGCCGGAGACTGGCAACCGGTGATCGCCGAGGTGAAAGCGGCCCTGAAGGAGCCTTCCTGAGGCTTCAGGCGCGGGTATCCATCCGGGGCGGCACCATCCCCGGAATGTAACCATCCGAGATAAAAGTCTTGCAGTGGTTCTCGAACGCCTGCGCCAGCCTGCTGGGGCGCAGGTTGCCGAGGGTGGCCACACAGATGCGCATCGGCCGCAACGACCCGGCCAGCGGCACCCGCACCAGCCGCCGCCCGTCCAGCGCCAGATCGGCTTTCGGGCGGACGTTGGCCAGCCCATAGCCGTGACCGTTGGCGACCATTGTGCGCAGCATATCCGGGTAAGGCGTGCGCGCGCCGATGCACGGCGTCAGGCTCTGGCTGGCAAACAGTTGCAGGAAATATTCCCGACTGAGCGGCAGGTCGAGCAGGATCAACGGCTCTCCGACCAGATCGCTCAGGCCCAGACGACTGTGGTTGGCCAGCGGATGGGTTTCGGACAACTGCACATAGGGCGGCAGACTGACCAGCGGTTCAAACTCGATATCCTTGGGAATATCGAGGTCATACAGCAGGGCCAGATCAATCTCCGCCCGCCGCAAGCCTTCGATCAGCGCTTCCTGACTGGCAACGGTCTGGCTGATACTGGTGCGCGGGAACGAAGCGCAAAAGGAATAGCACAGCTCGGGCATGATCATCGGGGCCATCGTCACCATGCAACCCACCGACAGTGTCCCGCGAATTTCCGCCGTCACGTCCGACACGCTGTCATAGAGGTTCAGCGCCTGCGACAGCAGCTCTTTGGCTTCACGCAGCAGCCGCTTGCCTGCCGGGGTCAGCGACAGTCCTTGTGCATGGTGACGAACAAACAGCTGGACGCCCAGTTCGGCCTCCAGCTGTGAAATCGCCGAGGAAATCGACGGCTGGGAAATGTTGATCCGCTCGGCGGCAAGGGTGATGCTGCCGGTTTCCCCAGCGGCAACGAAGTATTCCAGTTGTCGAAAGGTAAACCGCATCGCCCGTCTTTCATCTGTCATCCCCCGGTACGCCATAGCCGGGAGCCTGACGAGGGTCTTTGGCCCGCATCACATAATCATTCATTTGTGGCTGATAAATCTGCCATGCTTTGCGCAAGGCGGCCAGCGGGGCGTCATCCTGCCAGTCCACCCGCAGCTCGACCAGCGGCCAGCAATCCTGATTCACCACCAGCAACCCGGCGGAATGTACCGGCCCGGCCTCGCCGCCCGCCGCCAGTCCGGCCTCCAGCGCCCGCAGCAAACGCTCCGGCAGCAGCAGGTCCGGGTCGGCCTCGAACGCCGCCACCATCGCCGCCGGAACCATCGGACTGGCCAGCATGTTGCCTCCGCAGATCACCTGCTCGCCTTCGGCCACCGCGTGCGTTCCCAACGTCTGCGTGCCGGAGAACTGCGCCGTCCGACCGGTCGCATCCAGCAACAACAGTTGGCGATAGTCGATGAACGGCGCGCTGGCGAGCAGTTGCGCCAGCGCCTGCCCGGCATCGGCTCCACCCGCCATCGCCGCCAGTCCTTTGGCCCCCAGTGCGGGATCGGTGATGTTCTGCGTTGCCACCACCCCGACTCCGGCCTCAGCCCACGCACAGCGGGCCGCCACCGCCGGGGAAGACGACGAAATCGCCATCCCCATCTGGCCGGTGCGTCCACACCGGCCCAGAACGGAAAAGGTCATGATGTTTACCCCTCTTGCGCGTTATTCCGGGATCACCGCAATAACGTCGATTTCCACCAGCCATTCCGGGCGGGCCAATGCCGACACCACCAGCCCGGTAGACACCGGGAACACGCCTTTCAACCAGCGGCCAACGGTGCAGTAGACATCTTCGCGGTAGCGCGGATCGGTCAGATAGATGGTGATCTTGCAGATGTCTTCCAGCTCGGCCCCGGCCTCGGCCAGCAGCATCTGGATGTTGTGCATCGCCTGCTCGGCCTGCCCGGCAGCATCGCCGATCGCCACGCTTTCCGAGGTATCGAGGTTTTGGCCGATCTGCCCGCGCACGAACACCATGCTGCCCTTGGCAACCACCGTCTGGCACAGGTCGTTGTCCAGCTTCTGGTTCGGATAGGTGTCGCGGGTGTTGAACATACGGATGCGGGTATGACGCATGATTCAGTGATCTCCTGATACGGATGATCCCTCATCAGAGGGAGGGGGGGAAGCAAGGCCCGCCGCCTGCCGGACAAATGCCAGCGGACCATCCCAGTCAAAGTTGCGATAGACTGCCGCCAGATGGGCAAACGGCGGAGACTGGGCAAACAGCGCAAAACTCAACCGGTGCCCGGCGTAGTCGGAGTTGAGCAGGTCACGGGCCAGCGCCAGCAAACGGCGACGATCTTCGGCCCCGGTCCCATCCGCATTGGCTGCGGTGGTGGCATAGAACTTTTGCAGCCACGGCCCGCTGACCGGATCACGGAACGCCGCCGCGTCGGGGGTCAGGCACACCTGTCCGCCGCACAGTTCACGGGCGAGGTGCATCATCTGCGGCAATTGCCCGCAGGCCAGCACCCGCCCGGCATACAGCAACGACTGATTGGGCATCAACAGGCCCGCCGGGCTGCGTTCCCCCAGGGTGATGGCTGCGGTCAAATGGGCGTGGATGCCTTCGCGGTAGACCGCCAGTTGCGCCAGCTTTTCCTGCACGGCGCTGCGCCCCTCCAGCCCGGTCTGGCGCACGCTCAGCAGGGCGGTTCCGATCAGCAGGTCAGCCTGCTTCAGCAACCGCTGCACAAAGGCAAAGGCCGAATAGCGGTGCAGGGTGGCGCGAATGAATTGCGCCGCCCGGGTATGGCGGTAAAACAGCACGTTTTCCCACGGCACCAGCACGTCATCGAACACCACCAGCGACTCGATCTCGTCAAAGCGGCTGGACAGCGGATAGTCTTCGGGCGCACCCCGACCGGCAAAGCCGGTACGGCAGAGGAATTTCAGGCCGGGGGAAGACAGGTCACAGATAAAGCCCAGCGCGTAATCGGAACAGGCAGCATCACCCCAGTCGGCAATGGTCGGCTTGGTAAACGCCTGATTGGCATAGGCTGCCGCCGTTTCATATTTCGCCCCGCGCACCACCAGCCCGGCATCGGTTTCCCGCACCACATGCAACAGCATGTCCGGGTCCTGCTCGTAGGGAGGCCGCGAGCGGTCGCCCTTGGGGTCGGTATTGGCCGACACATGAAACGGGTCGCGGTGCAGGACATGATGAATGTGGTCACGAATGTTGCGGGCGAACTGGGGATCGACATCGTTCAGGATGTCCTGCCCGTCGAACAGCGACCACATCTCGCCAACCGTTTCATCGCCAACCCGCGTCACCACCCCGCCGACGGTATCCAGAATGGCATCGGTGGCCCGCCGCTTGTCCCACCAGTCGGCCTGCACCAGCGGCAGGCGGTTGGCGATGGCGCTGGTTTCGTCGCCTTCCTGATAGGTCATCAGGTGGGCATGGGCCGGATCATGCTGCATGTCATAGATACGGGCGCGGATATCGACCAGCGGCTTGAACATCGGGTGCGAAGGAACATCGCGCACCACCTCGCCATTGATCGACACCTCGCGGCCATCGCGGATCGATTCGCGGTACTGTTCTCCGGTGCGGATCATCGCCAGCCCTCCGCCGCTTATTCTGCGTCCTGTTCGGTATCTTGCGTCGGGTGCAGCAGGTCGAGTATCTGCCGCTTCAGGGCGATGAACTCCGGTTCCATCACCTGATCCATGCTGCGCGGATGGGCAATCGGGACCGTCAGTTCACGGGCAATCCGCCCCGGACGGGCACTCATCACCAGCACCCGGTCGCCCAGCAGAATCGCTTCGTCAATGTCGTGGGTGACGAACAGCACCGTCTTGTGCGACTTCTCCCACACCCGCAACAACAGCTTTTGCATTTGCAGACGGGTCTGGCTGTCCAGCGCCCCGAACGGCTCGTCCATCAGCAGCACCTGCGGGTCATTGGCCAGCGCGCGGGCAATCGCCACCCGCTGTTTCATGCCGCCGGACAGGTGGCGCGAATAGCTGTCGGCAAACTTGCTCAACCCGACCTCATCGAGATAATGGTCAACAATCTCGCGCCGCTCGGCGGCGGGAATGCCTTTGCGCTTCAGGCCGAATGCGATGTTCTCGCGCACGTTCAGCCACGGGAACAGGGTATAGCCCTGAAACACCATCCCGCGATCCGGCCCCGGCCCGTGGACCGGCTTGCCATCAAGCAGGATCTCGCCCGAGGTGACATCATTCAGCCCCGCCGCCAGATACAGCAGACTCGACTTGCCACAGCCCGACGGCCCGACCAGCACCGCAAACTGCTTTTCCGGCACATCGAACGACACATCGTCGAGCGCCACCACATGGCCGCCCTTGCCATCGGGGTAGTGCAGGGAAACGCCCTCCACTCTCAGTTTGGGGGCCGCAGCCGCAGAGGCCGGCACACGGGAAGACGACGGGGAAAGATGCATGGTGTTCTCCATGAGCGTTTTCACACCGAGCGAAAACGCTCTCCGTTTTGAGTGCCGCATTTTCCGAACCGTTGACCGTAGACGGTCAACTTGAAAATGCTCTGGCGTAAGGATCACTGCGCCCAACCGGCGACCTTCAGGCGCAGGAAGCGGAACGCCTGATCGGTCACCAGCCCCAGCGCACCGATGATGGCAATGGCGAGAAAAATCACATCGACCTGAAACCCGCGCATGGCTTTCAGGCTGATGTAGCCCAGCCCGCTGGAGGCGGCGACCAGCTCGGCCACCACCAGATAGGTCCACGCCCAGCCCATGGTGACGCGCAGGGCGTCCAGCACGCCGGGCAGCGATGCCGGGGCCAGCACCTGCCAGGTGACGCTGGCCCGCGTTGCCCCCAGCGTATAGGCGGCGTTCAGCAGATCGCGCGGCACCTGCCGGGCAACGTCGGAAAACATGATCAACTGCTGGAAAAAGGTGCCGAACAGGATCACCGCCACCCGCTGTTCTTCACCGATACCGATCCACAGGATGAACAGCGGCACAAAGGCGGTCACCGGCAGATAGCGGATGAAGTTGACGATCGGTTCCAGCATCGCCTGCACCACCGGAAAGGTGCCCATCAGCAACCCCAGCGGAATCGCCAGCAAGGACGACAGGATAAAGCCGGTCAGCACCACCCGCGCACTGGCCCAGATGTGCATCGGCAGGGTGCCGTTCTGCAACAGCTCCCAGCCGGTATGCAGAACAGCGGTCGGAGTCGGCAGGAACATCGGCGGCACCACACCGCCATTGCTCAGGCCGACCCAGATCAGGAAAAACAGCACCCACATCACCACGCCAACCACCACCATCGTCGAACGGGGCAGCACGGTCATCGGGGTCAGGCAACGTTGGACAAGCGACCGGCGGTTGGCCATCGGAAATCTCCGCAACAGGGCCCGGCTCTTGCAGCAAGAGCACGGGCCGGTAACAGGGGGTATCAGGGCTGGGCGGTGACGAATGCCGGGTCCACCATGGCGGCGTAATCGACCTTCATCCGGGTCTTGCCGAGGGTGGACCAGGTGGCATCGGCGCTTTTGATCAGCTCGGCAATCGGGCCGGGGCTGGCTGCGGTGCCGAGATAGACCTTGTTGGTGTCAGCGTCATAGAACCGCACGCCCTTGGCGCTTTCGGCAAAGTCCTTGGGGTCCTTGAGATAGCCCCCCACGCCCTTGGCCATGATTTCATAGGCCTTTTCCGGGTTGGCCTTGATGAAGGCGTTGGCCTTCGCCAGCCCGTTGACCAGCGCCGCCACGTCCTTCGGCTGCTTTTCGATCACCTCGCAGCCCAAAGCCACCACATCGACAATCACCCCCGGCGTTGACGAGCTGTCAGCCAGCACCTTGCCGTGATTGCCCTTGCGGACATTGGTCAGGTTCGGTTCCCATGTCACCGCCGCCGGTACCCGCTTGGCGATAAAGGCCGCCGCCGCGTCATCGGCGCTCATGTTGGAAATCTCGACATCCTTCAGCGACAGGCCGTTCTGCCCCAGCACATAGGACAGCCAGAATTCCGAGGTCGAGCCTTCGTTGAGGGCCACCGTCTTGCCCTTCAACTGGGCCAGCGAGGAAATGTCGCTGCTGACCACCAGCCCGTCACCGCCATAGCTTTCATCCAGCGCCACCACCGCCTTGAAGCAGAAATCCGGCGAACGGTATTTCAGGATTTCATCAATGGTCGACGCCGAGCCGGACAGCTTGCCCGAGGCCGCCGCCGCCATGTACAGCGAGGCTTCCTCGATCACCTGCAAATCGAGGTCAAGACCCTGTTCCTTGAAATAGCCAAGGTCGCGCGCCAGATACAGCGGCCCATAGCCCACCCAGGTGGTATGCCCCAGCGAAATGGTCCCGGCCTCGGCCGACGCCCCGGCGGCAACGCCCAACACCGCCGCCAGTGCCGTCCCCAGAACCGTGTTCAGCAACGCCTTGCGAAAAAAGCCCTTTTTCATTCCCGTGCTCCATTGGATGGTGGTGTTACCCTAGAGCAAATCCCGAGCAGATGGGTCCATCTGCGACGACGTATTTGCTTAAAATACAAGGCACTAGAGCATTTGACGTGATCCAGGGAGAACGGAAAATGCTCTAGTGTGATTGATCCCGCTCACAGGCCCGGAATCTGGTAGTCCATGGCCAGACCGGTGACTTCGCGCCGGAATGGCAGGCCATCGGCCCGCGGTGGTGCATCGAGTTCTTCGGCGTAGCGCCGCCCGGCAAAAACAGCGGCGGCAATGGTCCCCGGTGCCAGCGCATCGCCAATCAGCGCCACCCCCTTGATCCCGGCGTCGGCCCATTCGGCCTGCCGCGCCTGCATTTCCTGCATCAGGGTGGTGTTCGGCAAACGAGCGGTAACGCTGACCAGACTGCCGCCGGCAATCTGGTGGACCTGCCCGGTAAAGGCACAGGTGGCCTCGATGCCGTCGGGGGAGATCGTCCGCAGGATGCGATGGGGGATGATGCTCACCCCCAGTTCCAGCAGACGGGCCTGGACCCGGTGCTGTTCCATGGTGGCATGCATCCAGCTCGACGCTTCGGCGGCGGGGGTGACATAACTCACCTGATAGCCCTTCAGCGCCAGCATCTCGGCCAGCACCCCGGCCATGTAATAATGGTCGTCGTCATAGACGATCACCGATGATGTTGCGGGCAGAGCGCCGTCCATCAGGTCATCGGGGGTCAGCACGCGATAGCCCGCAGGTTGCGGAACCGGCGCCAGCACCCGCCGCCCGACCCCATCGGCCCGCCAGCGGGAACCGGTGGCCAGCACCACCCGCGCCGCGCCGAATTCCAGCAGGGTGTCGGCGGTCAACGGGCTGGAACGGAACAGGTCAATCCGGCTGTCGGTCAGGACTTGCTGCTGGCGGTAGTCAACCACCCGCCCCCACGCCGCCAGCCCCGGCAGGGTCCGTTCGCGTGTCACCCGCCCGCCCAGCGTTTCCCCGGCTTCGGCCAGGCTGACCGCATGGCCGCGCCGACTGAGCATCATCGCCGCTTCCAGTCCTGCCGGGCCGGAGCCGACCACCAGCACGCTGTCATCGGACTGTTTCGGGCGGATGTATTCCGGGTGCCAGCCGCGCCGCCATTCCTCGCCCATCGACGGGTTTTGCGTGCAGCGCGACGGCGAGGCAGTAAAGTCGCCCGACACACAGATGTTGCAGCCGATGCACTCGCGAATCTCGTCCAGCCGCCCCTCTTCCAGCTTTTTGGGCAAAAAGGGATCGGCGATTGACGGCCGCGCCGCCCCCACCAGATCAAGAATCCCCTGTCGCACCATCCGCACCATGGTATCGGGCGAGGTAAAGCGGCCCACGCCGACCACCGGTTTGGAGGTGAACTGCTTGATGGTGTGAACGAACGGCTCCTGATAGGCCTCGGGGGAAAAGCGCGAGGTCTGGCTGTCGTTTTCCCACCCCGACAGGGTCAAATCCCACAGGTCGGGGATGTCACCCAGCAGGCCAATCAGGTCTTCGGCTTCGGCGCGGTGCAGACCCTCAGGCCCGATCAACTCGTCCACCGAAATCCGGCAGGCCACCGCACAGCGGTCTCCGACCGCCTCTTTGGTGTCTTCCAGCAGCTCGCGCAGCAGGCGGGCACGGTTTTCCAGACTACCGCCGTACTCGTCGCTGCGGGTGTTGTAGCGCCGCGACAGGAAGAACATCGGCCCACCGAACAGCTTGCCAGCATAGACATACACAATGTCATAGTCAGCTTTGCGGGCGCGCAAGGCTGCCTGCCGGTGCCAGTGGCGCAAATCGGCAATGTCGCGCTTGTCCATTGCCCGTGCCTGCACCGGGTCATTGCTGAAGGTCGCCACCGGCAGATCAACCGGCCCCAGCGGAATTTCGCGTGAGGTCAGATTCGGGCTGTTCATGCCGTTATGGCACAACTGCAATCCGGCCAGTGCCCCGTGGGCATGGACGCCATCAGCCACCCGCGCCAGCATCGGCAGGTCCTGATCGCTCCACGCCCGCAGTTCAATGAACGGGCTGATGTCCGAGGTCGGATGGATTTCGGTCTGTTCGGTGCAGACCACCGCCCAGCCGCCTTGCGCCTTGATCGCCCGCATCGCCGCCAGCCCGGAGGCATCGCGGTAGCCCATCCCGTTGCAGTGAGGCACCTGATAAAAGCGGTTTTTAGCCGTCACCGGCCCGATGCGGACCGGTTCGAAAAGACAATCATAGCGAGGATCGCGTGACATCTGTTTGCCCCGTTCTGTGTCCCCGGCGCCGTGACTGGCGGACGGACCAGACTGTGGGACAAACTATGCGACCGGGCGGAGCATCCCTAAATTCGTAAATTCCGTGGCGGTGCATAGCCTTTTTGCTGGGCAGGGCGGTGCATAAAAAATGCTCATGATCCTTTGCTTTACCGAAAGCGAAGCCATGCCTCGCTTTATATGGGGTTACGGTGGCATGACGGTTGCCAGAGACTCTTCATCAGTCCTTTTTTCAGCTTTTGGAGCCCCGTTCCAATGTCCCTGCTCTCTCCCCCGACCACCCTCGCCGGATGGCGCGAGGCCGCCAGCCGCCTGTCCTTTGCCTCTGACATTCTGATTGATGGCACCCTGCGCCCCGCCGTTGACGGTCAGACATTCGGCACAGTCAACCCAGCCAGCGGCGACACGCTGGCCGAAATCGCCGCAGGCAGCGCCGCCGATGTTGATCTGGCGGTGGCGTCGGCTCGCCGCACCTTTGACAGTGGCGTGTGGTCGCGCCGTCCCCCCACCGAGCGCAAGGTGGTGCTGCTGCGTCTGGCCGAGCTGATTCGCGCCCACGCCCCCGAACTGGCCTTGCTCGACAGCCTCGACATGGGCAAGCCGGTACAGGATGCCCTGAGCATTGATGTTCCCGGCGCCGCCGCCGTCTGGCAATGGACCGCCGAAAGCATCGACAAGGTGTATGACCAGATTGCTCCCACCGGCTCCGGCGATCTGGCGATGATCCGCCGCGAGCCACTGGGGGTGGTGGCAGCGGTGGTGCCGTGGAATTTCCCGCTCGACCTCGCCAGCTGGAAATGTGCTCCGGCGCTGGCGGCGGGCAATTCGGTGGTGCTGAAACCCGCCGAACAGTCGCCGCTGTCGGCGATCCGGCTGGGGCAACTGGCGCTGGAGGCCGGTCTGCCCCCCGGTGTGCTGAACGTCGTCCCCGGTCTGGGGGCCAGCGCAGGCAAGGCGCTGGGGCTGCACCCGGATGTGGACGCCCTGACCTTCACCGGCTCGACCGAGGTCGGCAAGCTGTTCCTGAGCTATGCCGGGCAGAGCAACATGAAGCAGGTGTGGCTGGAATGCGGCGGCAAAAGCCCCAACCTGATTTTTGCCGACTGCGACGACCTCGACAAAGCCGCCGAGATGGCCGCCTTTGGCTGCTTTTTCAATCAGGGCGAAGTCTGTTCGGCCAATTCCCGCCTGCTGGTCGAGGCAAGCATCAAGGAGGAGTTCCTTGAACGGCTGATCCACCACGCCGCCCACTGGCTGCCGGGCGATCCACTCGACCCCGCCAACCACGCCGGAGCCCTTGTTGAAACCCGGCATGCCGATCGGGTCGAAGGCTTCATCCGGCGCGGTGAACAGCAGGCCCGGCTGATCCACGGCGGCCAGCGGCTGACCATCGCAGGTAGTGACTGTTACATTGCTCCGACCATCTTTGATCAGGTCACCCCGTCCCACGAGCTGTTTCGCGAGGAAATCTTTGGCCCGGTGCTGGCGGTCAGCACCTTCGAGACGGAAGGCCAAGCCATTGCGCTGGCCAATGACAGCCTGTTCGGGCTGGCCGGGTCGCTATGGACCGGGTCGCTGAAGCGTGCCTTGCGGGTTTCCGAGCGCCTGCGCGTCGGCACGGTGTCGGTCAACACCGTCGATGCCCTCAGCCCGCAGACACCGTTTGGCGGCATCAAGCAGTCAGGCCATGGCCGCGATTTGTCGCTGCACGCGCTGGAAAAGTTCACCGCCCTGAAAACCGTCTGGATCAAATACTGATGTCGCTGATAACTGCCAGCCTGGCCCATCTGGAGCGCCTGATTGCCTTTCCCACCGTCAGCCGGGACAGCAATCTGGCGCTGATTGATCACGTCGAAGCCCTGTTGCGTGCCGCCGGGGCCTCGACCACCCGCGTTTTGTCCGACGATGGCCGCAAGGCCAACCTGCACGCCATCCTTGGCCCGACCGACCGCCCCGGGGTGATGCTGTCCGGTCATACCGATGTGGTACCGGTCGAAGGGCAGGCATGGAGTTCCGACCCGTTCGCCCTGCGGCGGGCCGAGGGTCGCCTGTATGGGCGCGGCACCGCCGACATGAAAGGCTTCATCGCCTGTGCGCTGGCGATGGCCGAACAGGCGCGCGGGCGATCTCTGCGGGTTCCGCTGGTCCTGTCGCTGTCCTATGACGAGGAAGTCGGTTGTCTGGGGGTTCGCCGCCTGCTGGGAATGATGCAGCAGATGCCGGTCAAGCCCCGCTTCTGCATCGTCGGCGAGCCGACGTTGATGCAGGTGGTCAATGCCCACAAGGGCAAGACCTCCACCCGGATTGACTGCATCGGTGCCGAAGCCCATTCCAGTCTGCCCGACGCCGGGATGAATGCCATTCACATGGCCTGTGACGTGATTGCCGGGCTGCGCGGCCTGCAAGGAAGCATCTGCCAGCAGGGCCATCACGATCACGGCTATGAGGTGCCCCATACCACCGTTCACATCGGGCGCATTCACGGCGGCGAAGCCCTGAACATCGTGCCCAATCACTGCTGGCTGGATTTCGAGATTCGCCATCTACCACAGGATGATATCGATGGACTGATGGCACACGTGGCAGAGATCGCCGCCACCGTGCGCGCCGAGGCCCGCCAGCGGTTTCCGCAGGCCGACGTCCGCCTGTCGCCGCTGTCCAGCTACCCGGCCCTGCACACCCCCGCCGATGCCGAGGTGGTGGCCTTCGTCAAAAGCCTGACCGGTGGCAACAGCGTCGGGCAGATTTCCTTTGGCACCGAGGGCGGTCTGTATGCCCGCGAGCTGGGCATTCCCACCGTCGTCTGTGGTCCCGGCTCGATCACCCAGGCCCACAAGCCGGACGAATATCTGGCCGACAGCGAACTGGCCGCCTGTTGCACCATGCTGGAGCGATTGCTGGACTGGGCGCGGTAACGCGCCACCGTCCCGGCGGTATCACTCTCAGGCGGCCATCTTACCGGATGTGCCGCCTGTTTTTTGTCCTGTGTCTGTCGGGGAAGCAGAAAAAAGAAAGCCCCGCGAACAGGCGCGGGGCGAAGTCTGAACAGGGAGGCTTCACGTCTGGGAGACGTAGGATCCGAAGACCCCTCGCCAAGCTCACAAGCCCGGCTATCAGATGGGTTTGCACAGGGAGGGAGGCAAAACCCATAGATCTGGCGGAGATTTCTGCTGCGTTGCAGCGTCAACGTCCTGCCCTAGTGATATCGGTTTCACCAATATTGCGCCACGGCAAAAACCCCTGCCCTGCCATGCAGCGACCGCATAACTCTCTCAAAGGTCGTAACGGCAGAGTCGCAGGCAATAAAAAAGCCGCCAAGCACAAGGCTTGACAGCTTTTTAAAGACCGGCGGGGAGCGTTCGAGCCATTCCACTGCTGACCTTGGCCGAACAGTGGATGAATCGAACGCCGCCCGACAGAGCCGGAAGAGCTTACTTGCGCATGCCCTTCTGGAACATCTTTTCGGTCTTGGCAGCAGCGGCTTCAGCGCGAGCAGCAGCGGCTTCGGCGCGGTCAGCGGCCTTCTCAGCCTTAGCAGCCGAAGCGGCAGCGGCCTTCGAGGACTCAACGGCCTGGTTGAGCAGAGCCTTGTCTTCCGGCTTCATCTCGGCGCAGGCAGAAACACCAACCACCAGAGCGGCGGCAGCGGCAACAGTAGCGATACGCTTAAAGTTCATAAGAACCTCCCTAGGGTGTCGACATCGACCTCCGAACGAGCTTGAGGAAGAAGACACGCGGTCCTCTACCTCAAGCGCCGGACAGCATAAGGGAAAATTTGCATTTGCGAGAGTGCATTTTGATATTGACCAAGCGATTTTTTTGATTTTTTTGCCTACCGCGACTTTCCTAACACACTTGTCGGAATACCCCCTTGCTTGAAACGCAGGGCAGGAGGGGAAAACCACACCCTTAATCTAAATCAAGAGCATAAATTCAACCAAAGATTACCAAATCCCTTCCTATCCATTCACGGTACAGAGTGAGAGAATCGCGATAGAGCATTATTTTTAAGTGAGAATCGGGAAAACCTGGAACGATCGGAAAGGAAAAAGCAGAGCAAAACCGCCATGACGATCCCCCGGGAACCAAAACATCGTGCCGTGCCTCCGACTCGAGAAAAAAACGATGGAAAACGGTTCCCCCATAACAACAAGCAAGTTCGTCAACGGCCAAATGGCAATAAAAAAGCCGACGATCCCAAAGGATCATCGGCTTTTTAAAAGATCACTGCCAGACCTGCATCCGCTCACCAACAGGCAACCGGTCAGACCCTGACAATCATCAGTGCAGCTTGCCAGACAGACCCCTGATCGAGTCTTCGATCAAAAGATCCTGAGCATCCGGTGCCAGCTTTTCGGCGATCATCTTGTTGGCAGCGGCAATGGCCATATCGACGGCCAGGTTGCGCACTTCCGCGATCGCCTGGGCTTCGGCCTGGGCAATACGCTCCACCGCCTGCTTTTCACGGCGCACGATAGAGGCTTCCATGGCAGCTTCGGCTTCGGTCTTCAGGCGAACCGCTTCATGCTTGGCATGGGCGACAATCGCTTCGGCTTCCTGCAGGGCATCGCGCTGCTTGCGCTGATACTCTGCCAGAAGGGCCTGGGCATCTTCACGCAGCTTTGCAGCTTCGTCGATCCGGCCTTTGATTTGCGACGCACGGGCGTCAAGGCCGGCGGTGATTGCGGCAAAGACCTTGCGGAACGCAAGAGCCACGACCAGCACAAAGGCAGCACCGACCCAGAATTCAGCTTGAGTGTAGAACGGGCCGTGATGGCCTGCCTCAGCGGCATGTTCAGCGGTAGCAGCGATCGCAGAGGAGATGAACATCACGCAGTCTCCTTGCCAGAGGTCATCACCGCCTGAGCGGAGGCTTCGTCCACGGACAGACCAGCCAGTTTCTGGGCGATGGCAACAGCGGCACCGGCGGCGATACCCTTGACCTGGGTCATGGCATCATCGCGAGCAGCGGCAATACGATCTTCGCCTTCCTTGATTTTGACGGCGAGGTTATGGGCGACTTCCCGGTTGCGCGTGTCAGCGGCCTTGGAAATCTGGTCCTGGGTTTCCCGCAGGACGTCGTGGGCCTTGGCACGAGCCTCAGCCAGGGCCTTTTCGTAAGTGGCAATTGCCACCTCGGTTTCGGCCTTCAACTGCTGGGCACGGTCAAGATCGTCGTCAACCGTCTTCTGACGCTGTTCCAGCACCTTACCCAGGCGCGGGATCGCGAAGCGGGAGACAACGATGTAGAGCAGGACGAACGTGACTGCCAGCCAGAACAGCTGGGAGGCGAACGTCGTTGGGTCGAACTGCGGCATGGACTCCGGGCTCCACGGCTTGTCGCTATGTTCCCGACACCCCGCACTTTCCGGCATCCTCAACAGAAGACAAACGTGCCGGAAAGGCGAAGCTCGGGTCGAGAAACATCGCTGACGTTGGCAAGCGGTACGTTCCTGGATCAGGACGCACCGCTTGTCACAACAGCAGGTAGCGCACTGACCTTAGGCGGCGAACAGCAGGATCAGAGCGACAACCAGGGCGAACAGCGCGATAGCTTCGGTAACGGCGAAGCCGATCCAGCCGTACAGTTCGACGCTGCTCTTGGCAGCCGGGTTACGGCCAACGGTGGCGATCAGGTTGGCCCAGATGTTACCCACACCGATACCCGAACCGATCATGCCGATGGCGGCCAGACCAGCACCAATCATCTTCGCAGCTTCAGCTTCCATCTTTCTCTTCCCTTGGTGAGTAAAGAACTATTGAACGATCACACCTGACGAAACATCTAACTCTCAACCATCCCCATGCGGGACAGTGTTAGTGCATGTTGATGGCGTCGTTGAGGTAGATACAGGTGAGAATGGTGAACACGTAAGCCTGCAGCGCCGCAATGAAGAATTCCAGTACGGTGATGCCGCCGACCACAATGAAGGGGATAAAACCAAACGCCCCGAGAGCAATCACGAAACCGGCCAGAACTTTCAGCATGATGTGTCCGACGGTCATGTTGGCAAACAGACGGACAGACAGGCTGAACGGGCGGGACAGGTACGAAATCAGCTCGATCGGGATCAGGATCGGGGCGGTGGCCAGCGGCGCGCCGTGCGGGAAGAACATGTGCAGGTAATGCACCCCGTGGCGGGCGAAGCCGATGATCGTCACCCCGACGAAGATAAACACCGCCATCGCTGCCGTAACGGCAATGTGGCTGGTGAAGGTAAAGGAGTAGGGCAGCATGCCGAGCATGTTGCCGATGAACACGAAGCAGAACAACGTGAAGATGAAGGGGAAGTATTTCATCCCTTCCTTGCCGACGTTGTCACGAATCATGTTCGCCACAAATTCGAAGGTCAGTTCACCGACCGACTGCCAGCGACCGGGCACCATCGCCCGCTTGCGGGTAGCAAGCCAGAAGAACACCGCCGCCACCACCACAGCCGCGACCATCGCGACCGACGAGTTCGTGAAGGCGTAGAACGGAAGAGACTCTCCCTCAGGAACCACCGGAAAGATCGGCTTTACCTGGAACTGTGCGACCGGACTAGCCACCGCTCACCCTCTCTCTCGCGTCCCGCAGGACTTCCAAACGTTGACCCGGCAGCGCAACTGCCGGACCTCTCAAGGCGACCGGACCGCAAAGCGGGCCGGAGCTACTGGTCGTTCGGGTCGCTGTCCTGTTTCTTCCGCTCAATGGCCCGACCGAGCCCGACAGAATCATCCAGTCCCTTGACTACCCGATAAACGTTGGAAACGCCAGCGGCGCCCCCCAGTAACATGAAAACGATCATTAACCAAGGCATGCTTCCCAGCCACTTGTCCAGACCGTAGCCAAGAGCCGTACCAACCAGAGTGGTGGTAACCATCTCGACACCGATCCGGGTCGCCAGCCCGACGCCCGATGGATTCATCGGACCCCGGCGGGAACCGCCCTGCCCATCCCCCGGCGCATCCTTGCGAAGCGCCTTCAGACGGGCATCGAGATCACCGAGACTGGAAGAAGTCTTGTCATCGTCAGTCATGACACCATTTCACCTTGCTTGCCATTCGAGAATTCCCCTCTCTGGCCAGCCCGGTGCACTCCCCCCGCGCCTTCAGCAGACCTCGCTGAAAATCGCGCGCACCTTAAGGTCTAGGCCCCGTGGTGTCAAGCGTGAAAACCCCTGTTTGCTGCGGCGCACTGCCGTCAAAAAATGTTCTAAATCAAATAATTACCGCAAAACAGCCATTTAGCCCCTTGTTCACCTCTGCTCTTTTTCCCCATCCCCCTCCCCGTTCGGGCGGGGAACATCGTAAAAACCACCCCGAAACCAGCCTGTTGCGTGCAGGGCAAACGACCGTTTTCCTACCCGCTTTCCCTGTTCTGCGTGATCCCCAGCCCCCCTCCGGTCAGGCCGTCTCGCGCAGGGCTTCTGCGGCCCGCAAATCGACCGAGACCAGCTTGGAAACCCCGCGCTCGGCCATGGTCACCCCATACAGCCGATCCATCCGGGCCATGGTCATCCGGTGGTGGGTGATGACCAGAAAGCGGGTTCCCCCGTTGGCAATCCCGCCCTCACTCTCGGAAAGAGCCGCCAACCGGGTCAATTCGGACAGCAACGAGCAAAAACGATCGACGTTGGCATCATCCAGCGGGGCATCAACCTCGTCCAGCACGCAAATCGGCGCCGGATTGACCAGAAACACAGCAAAAAGCAGCGCAATGGCCGTCATTGCCTGTTCGCCACCCGATAACAGCGACAGGATTTGCAGCCGCTTTCCCGGTGGCGAGGCATAGATTTCCAGCCCGGCCTCCAGCGGATCATCGCTTTCGGTCAAGGCCAGATGCGCCCGCCCGCCCCCAAACAGCCGGGTAAACAGGCGCCGAAAGTGAGTGTCCACCTTTTCAAACGACGCCACCAGCCGCTGGCGACCTTCGCGGTTCAGCTCGGCAATCCCCTGCCGCAGACGGGCAATGGCGGCCACCAGATCATCCCGTTCAGTGGTCAGGGTGGTCATCTGCTGGTCCAGTTCACCGGCTTCCTGTTCGGCCCGCAAGTTCACCGCCCCCAGGGCATCGCGGTCGCGGACCAGTTTCTGTAACCGGCTTTCCACATCGCCCAGCGGCATGCTGGCGGCCATCGCGCCACTCAGGACCGGAATCGCCGTCCCCGGTTCGGCATCCCCGGCACTGGCAGGCGTGTCTTCCAGCCGGGCCAACACCCGCGCCTGCACCGGCGTACAGTCCAGACGCTCGGCGATGGCGGCGGCATACTGGCGCACCGCCTGCTCGCCCTGCTCCACCGCCGATTCGGCCCGCACCCGATCTTCGCGCAGGCCGCTGATGCCCTTTTCCGCCTCCCGCAAGGCCCGGTCTGCCTCGGCCAGACGGCTTTCCCCCACCGCCAGCGCATCAGAGACCGCCGCCCGCACCTGCTCGGCCTCGGCGATGGCATCCAGCAACACCAGACGGCTTTCGGCAATCTCCTGCGGCTTGTCGCGCAAAATCTCCAGTTCTTCGCTCAGGTCCTGCTGCCGCTGTTCCAGCGTGGCCTGCTGGGCGGCGGCCCCCTGCTGGCGCTGTTGCCAGCCGGAAATCTCGTCGCGCACCCGCAACAGCCGTTGCCGCCGCTCACCGGCATCGCGCAACACCCGTTCCAGCGTCAACCGTGCCTCGGACAACCACAGCCGCCGTTCGGACAAGCTGGCCCGCACCTGTTCCAGCTCGCCGCGCAGCACCGCCGAGTCGGGCACACTCTCCAGCGCCTCGGCGGCAGCCTCCTGATCCATCGCCGCGTCCTCGAGGTCGGTTCCGGCCTGATCCTGCTGGGCACTGAGTGCCGCCAGCCGGGCCTGCGCCGCCTGCGCCTTGCGTTCCTCCTCGGCCAGCGCCGTGCGGGCACTGGCCAATTGGCTTTCGGTTGCCCGCACGGACTCGCGCACCGTGCGCGCCGTCGCCACCGCCTGATCCTGCTGATGGCGGGCCTGTTCGGCAACGGCGGTGGCCTGCTCCAAAGCCTGTTCGGCCTGCGCCAGATCACCCCGCAGATGCCCCAGACGATTCTGTTGCTGCAAGCGAATCGCCGCCGCCGACGGTGCCCCGGCCTGCCCGGTCAAGCCATCCCAGCGCCACAAGGCACCCTCGACGCTGACCAGACGCTGCCCCGGCATCAACAGATGGCGCAGGCTGTCCCCCCGCTGGCCCTCCGCCAGCAAGCCGATCTGCGCCAGCCGTCGCGCCAGCGCGGGCGGAGCCTCGACCACCTCGGACAGCGGCACCACCCCCGGCGGCAAGGCCGGGGCGGCAGACGGCGGCGGCAGGGTCAGCCAGAACACCGGCGCGCGGACATCCTCGGACGCCGACAGGTCATCCCCCAGCGCCGCCGCCAACGCCTGCTCATAGCCCTCGCGCACCCGAATCGCATCGAGAACCGGCGACCAGTCGCCGTCTCCGGCAGCCTGCGCCAACACCGCCGACAGGGCATCGCATTCCACCCGCAACCGGGTGCGGACAGAGGTCGCGTCCTGCAAGGCATCGCGGCTCTGCTGATAGGCCTCCTGCGCCCGTTCCGCCGCCTCATCGGCCTCTTCGGCCCGCAGGCGCAGCTCTTCCAGTTGTTCGGCAGCCTCTTCCACCCTGTCGCGGGCGAGCAAAATACCGTCGTCGGGGTCCACCTGCCGTTCGGCCTCGGCCACCGCCGCCGCCAGTTCCTGATACCGCTGCCGCAGCCGTTGATGGCGGACCATCACATCGTTCAGGTGCCGTTCGGCGGCCTGACGGGCGGCATCCTGCCGGGCCAGCTCGTGGGTCAGACGGGCCACCGCTCCTTCTTCCTCTTCCACCTGCTGCCCCAACTGGCTGACCCGCTCGCGTGCCGCCACTTCCATATCCTCTTCGCCCTGACTGGCGTCGTCCAGCAGGGCCTGTTCTTCCAGCAAGGCTTCCAGCGCCTGCCCGGCATCCTGTGTGCGGCTGGCTTCGCGGGCCAAATCCTCTTGCACCTGCCGCAGGCGCAGTTCGGCCTGCTGATACTGGCTGACGAGTCGCCGTTCTTCGGCGTCCAGTTGCTCGCGGGTGATGATCAACCGCTGCAACCGCGCCCCGGCCTCGACATCGGCATCACGCAGGGCAGGCATCGCGGCGGCTGCCAGCGCCTGCTCCGTGGACGCATGGGCGGCAAAGCCGGTGATGTCCGCCACCCGCGACTCGGCATCGCGCAACCGCTGCCGGGCCTCCTCCAGCGTGGTCAGGGCCTCGGCCCAGCGACGATAGAGCAACAGCGCCTCGGTCGCACGAACCGCTTCGGATAACTGGCGATAGCGCTGCGCCTGCCGGGCCTGCCGCCGCAACGACCCCAATTGCGTTTCCAGCGCCCCCATCACGTCCGACAGCCGTTCAAGGTTGGCCTCGGCGGCCTTCAGCCGCAATTCGGCTTCGTGGCGGCGGGTGTACAGCCCACCAATCCCGGCGGCTTCTTCCAGCAATGACCGCCGTTGCGATGGCTTGGCATTGATCAGCGCCCCGACTCGCCCCTGACTGACCATCGCCGTCGATCGCGCCCCGGTCGCCGCATCGGCAAACAACAACTGCACGTCACGGGCCCGCACCGGCTTGCCGTTGAACCGGTAATCCGATCCGTCGCCGCGCTCGATTCGGCGGGTGACTTCGATTTCAGCGACATCATTGAACAGGGCGGGGGCCGTGCGGGCGGCGTTGTCCAGCACCACCGTCACTTCGGCCAGATTGCGCGCCGGACGGTGCGAGGTGCCGCCAAAGATCACATCGTCCATTTCGCCGCCGCGCATCTGCTTGGCCGATGTTTCCCCCATCACCCAACGCAGGGCCTCGACCAGATTCGATTTGCCACAGCCGTTCGGGCCGACCACCCCGGTCATTCCGGGCGCAATCAGCAGTTCGGTCGGATCGACAAAGGACTTGAAGCCGGACAGGCGGAGTTTGGTGAATTGAATCACCGGGCAGATGCTCCGAGGGGAGAAACAGATAGCAGGAGGACCAGCTTTAGAGCATTGCGCGAAAAGTGGGAACCGGTTTTCGCATAAACAATGCGACAGAACAAAAAATTAGATCAGCGTGCCTGCGTCATATTTAACGCACGCTGATCTAAGGTTTGTACGGAAAAAGGGAAAGGCGTTTTTCACAAAAACAAACGCCCGGAGCCATCCCGTCTTCAGGACATCACTCCGGGCGTTCGGAAACCGCAGAAAGCCTGCTTATTTTTTGGCGGCTTCGACCATCGCTTTCAGGGTGTCATAGGATTGCACGCCTTCGACCACCTTGCCTTCGACGACAAACGTCGGCGTCGCCTTGATGCCATAGGCGCTGCCCGCGCTGATCTGCACCTGACGAATCGCCTGGAACAGCGCATCGTCCTTCAGGGCGGCCTCGACATCCTGCACGCTCATCCCCGACAGCAGGGCATATTGCTTCAGGGTATCAACCGGCTTTTCGCTGCGGGTCCACACATGCTGCTGGGCGAAATAGGTCGCCACCAGCCCTTCATAGCTTTCCTTCGGCGCCCGGCGGGCGATCAGGGCGGCGGCAAAAGCATACTGGTCCAGCGGGAAGTCGCGCACCACCAACCGGGCCTTACCGGTATCGAGCAGCTTTTCCTTCACCATCGGCAGGACTTCGTTGTGGAAAGTCGCGCAGTGGCCGCAGGTCAGCGAGGAATATTCGATGATCGTCACCGGGGCATCGACCTTGCCGATCACCCGCTCGGGGTAGTCGGCGGGCGGCACGGCCTTGTCCCACGCAATCAGCTGGGTGGCAGCCTGAGACGGCGACGGCATCAGCGAGCCGACACCCACCACAGCCGCCGTAGCAACCGCAGTCGAAGCACGAAGGAAAGAACGGCGAGACAAAGACACCACAGCAACGCTCCCTGGCGAATCAGCACAAACAGCGGTCAGTGTCGCATTCAGGACGTCAGTGTCAGAGCACAGTGCGCGGGGGAAAGAGGGCCTGCCCCATCGCATTTGCTGAAATAACAAAGGTCTAAATCGTTTGCCATGACCGCAACAAGATGGCCGATACTCTAGGCAAACCCCGGTCATCCCGCAACAACAACCCACCGCAAACAGGAATGCCTCGCATCAACGTGATGAGGGTTGGCGGGATGCCCAAAGACAACGGGCCACCGGATTTCTCCGGTGGCCCGCACTCATTGCGCATGATCACTTCGTCACAGACTTAGAGCATTTTCCGTTCTCTCTGGATCACTTTAAATGCTCCAAGTCTTGTATTTTAAGCAAATACGTCGTCGCAGATGGACCCATCTGCTCGGGATTTGCTCTAGTGATCAATGCGGCTCCAGATCTGACGCTTCAGGGCGTAGAACAGAGCGGTCATCACGGCCAGGAAGATCATGACCTTCAGGCCCATGCCCTTGCGGGTATCCAGTTCCGGCTCGGCAGTCCAGTTCAGGAAGGCGACAACATCAGCGGTGATGTTTTCCTTCTTGTTCGGAGCGCCATCGGCGAAGGTCACCCCTTCGTCGAAGATCATCTGCGGCATGGCAATCTGGTGCCCCGGGAACGCCGGGTTGTAGTTCATGCCATCCATCAGATGGAAGTCTTCCGGCATCGGGTCTTCATACGACGTCAACAGGGTATAGACGTAGTCCGGGCCGCTCTTGCGCGCCTTGTTCATCAACGACAGGTCCGGCGGCAGGGCGCCACCGTTGGCAGCGCGAGCGGCCTTTTCGTTGGGGAACGGGGCATGCAGCTTGTCAGCCGGCAGACCCGCACGCATCTTCGGCGCACCGGTATCGTCGAACCCGTCCTGGACTTCGTTGGCGGCCGCAAGAGCCTTCACGTCGTCTTCGGACAGACCGATGTCCATCAGGTTACGGTAGCGAACCAGGTTCATGCTGTGGCAGGTCGCGCAGATTTCCTTGTAAACCTGGAAACCACGACGCAGCTGGGCCTTGTCATACTGACCGAACATGCCCTGCCAGGACCATTCCTTGTGCTCCAGCTTGGTCGCGCCGCTGTTGGCGAGAGCCGGAGTCGCAACAGCCAGAGTGGCCGCAGCAGCAATAGCAGTAAACAGCTTCCGCATCGAACGCATCACACGGCCTCCCCGGACTTCTTGACGACCGGCGAGCTGATGCTTTCCGGCAGCGGCTTCGGCTTTTCCAGCCAGCCAATCACCGGAGTGAGAACCAGCAGGTGCAGGAAGTACCACACGGTGCAGATCTGACCGACCAGCAACATGGTACCTTCAGCCGGCTGAGCGCCGATGTAGCCCAGCACAAACGCGTTCACCAGGAACAGGATGGTGAACCACTTGTAGATCGGGCGGAACTTGCACGAACGGACCTTGGAGGTATCCAGCCAGGGCAGGACGAACAGGATCAGGATCGCACCGAACATCAACAGCACGCCGCCCAGCTTGTCCGGAACCGACCGCAGGATGGCATAGAACGGCAGGTAGTACCATTCCGGCACGATGTGCGGCGGGGTCACCATCGGGTTGGCCGGGATGTAGTTGTCCGGCTCGCCGAAGAAGTTCGGAGCCCAGAACACAAAGGCCAGATAGAACATCAGGAACAGGCCGATGCCGAACAGGTCCTTGATGGTGTAGTACGGGTGGAACGGAATGCTGTCCTGCGGGGTCTTCATGTCGATCCCCAGCGGGTTGTTGGACTTCACGCTGTGCAGGGCCCACACGTGAACAACCACCACGCCCAGAATGACGAACGGCAGGACAAAGTGCAGCGGGAAGAAACGGTTCAGGGTCGGGTTATCGACCGAGAAACCGCCCCACAGCCAGGTCACGATGTGCTCGCCAACCAGCGGGAACGCCGAGAACAGGTTGGTGATCACCGTCGCGCCCCAGAAGGACATCTGACCCCAGGGCAGCACATAGCCCAGGAAGCCGGTGGCCATCATCAGCAGGTAGATCACCAGACCCAGCCACCACAGCACTTCGCGCGGGGCCTTGTACGATCCGTAGTACAGGCCACGGAAGATGTGGATGTACACCAGAATGAAGAACATCGAGGCGCCGTTGGCGTGCAGGTAACGCAGCAGCCAGCCATAGTTCACATCGCGCATGATGCGTTCGACGGAATCGAACGCCATCGAGGTGTGCGGCACATAGTTCATGGCCAGGAACAGGCCGGTCAGGATCATGATGACCAGCATCAGGCCGGCCAGCGACCCGAAGTTCCACCAGTAATTCAGGTTCTTCGGCGTCGGATAGTCGATCGCCGAGTGTTTCATCATCGTGAAGATCGGCAGACGGTCGTCCACCCACTTCACGACTTTGTTGTTGCTTGGGGCACTCATCCGGTCAGACCTTCCTAGCCAATCTTGATGGACGTGTCGGTGGTAAAGGCGTACGGCGGAACCGCGAGGTTCAGCGGCGCGGGGCCCTTGCGGATACGACCCGAGGTATCATAGTTCGAGCCGTGGCAAGGACAGAACCAGCCACCAAATTCGCCTTTCGGGTCAGCCGGAGCCTGTCCCAGCGGAATGCAGCCCAAGTGGGTGCAAATACCGATCATCACCAGCCATTCCGGCTTTTTGACGCGATCGGCATCGGTCTGCGGATCACGCAGCGACGTCACGTCAACCGCCTGAGCGGCAGAGATTTCATCGGCCGTGCGGTGACGCACGAAAATCGGCTTGCCACGCCACATCACCGTGATCGCCTGACCTTCCGCAATCGGAGCCAGATCAACTTCGGTCGACGCGAGCGCAAGCACGTCTGCCGCCGGATTCATGCTGTGAACGAACGGCCACAAGGCCAGGCCGGCGCCAACCACGCCAACGGCCGAGGACGCATACAGCAGGAAGTCGCGGCGGGTTTCGCCATCGGAAGAACCGGAAGCGGGATTCGCCGTATCAGCCATCCTCTATAAACCCTCTCCATGCACGCTGGGGGAACGCGCTGTTTGTGGATGAAGTTTGCGTACCCGGCCAGGACGGCCCCCCGCACGCAAACACATCCGACCCTTCAGGCCCCCATTTCCCTTCAGAGCCTTCCCGTCATGCCGTTATAAACGGGCGACGCGGGCAGCGGGTCGAACGACCCGCGCGGTATAATCCATATTGCGCGGTTTGAAAAGAGCATGGGCAATCCCCGCTGCCAAGGTTAATGTTGCATCGCCGCATCCGCTGCCTGCCCGCAGCGCCGCCAAAGCCGCCCGGCACAAGCCGGTTGCCCTGAAACCCCGGTCAAAAAACGGTTATTCTGCTATGCGCCTTGCCCTTTACCAGCCGGATATTCCCCAGAATGCGGGAGGCGCCCTGCGCCTTGCCGCCTGCCTGGGGCTGGCCGTCGACATTATCGAGCCCTGCGGTTTTTTGTGGGATGACAAAAAGATTCGCCGGGCAGGCATGGATTACATCGAACTGGCCACCCTGACCCGCCATTCCTCGTGGGATGCCTTTTGTCAGGCAGAGACCACCGGTCAGGGGCGTCTGGTGCTGGTCAGCACCAAAGGGGCGGTCAGCCACACCGCCTTTGCCTTTCGGCCCGATGACATTTTGCTGATGGGACGGGAAAGCTGCGGCGTCCCCGACAGCCTGCACGACAGCATCCCTGACCGGGTGGCCGTCCCGCAGTGTCCGGGAACCCGCAGCCTGAATGTGGTGACCGCCGCCGCCATCGTCTGCGCCGAGGCCCTGCGTCAGACAGCCCTGCTGCCGGTGTTCACCCCGACGGCGTAACGCTGTCGGCCTGCCTCAATAGCCGGCAGCAACCATTTTCGGCGTCAACAGGGTATGCGGCGGCAAATCGCGCAGGCGCAAGGCCACGCCGCCGCCCATCCCCTGATCCATCCAGCGCCGCCACGGTTGCCACTGATGAATGATCCCGGCCACCGCCTGATGCCCGGCAGCCGACGGAAACAGGCCGGTTCCGCCCCGCATCGCCTCCTGCCACGCCGGATTTGCATCCAGCAGCGCCAGCAGGTTCAGGTAGGGAATCCCCTTGCGGCGGGCGATATCGCCATAGGCATCATTGATCGCCTGCACCCGCCCACAGGTCAGATGATAGGTGCGTTGGCCAGACTGATAAAAGCCGCCGCTGCCAGCGACCGGCGTCGGCCCGATCCACAGCACCGGCCACAGCAACGACGCCTCGCAGATCACCGACTCGGCATAGGCAGCAGCATCCCACAGCGGCACCTGCACGCCGTCATCGTCAATATCGACCATGTCGCCATGGCCAAAATTGAACACCACCCCCGCCTGGGTGTGATCCTGCAAGCGGGCCGATGCCTCGGCCTGCCAGCGCAGGGCGATATCCGCCGAGGTATCCCACGGCACGCTCAGATTATAAGGCACCAGCGCCGGACCATCGTCGAGGGCACAGGCCCCCTGAGCCGATGCCCGCATGGTGCGTTCCAGCATGGCCAGCCGTTCCGGCCAACCCATATGGTGACGGTCCCCCAACCCCTGTGTTACGCCATCCCCGAAAAAACAGATGTGTTTCATGGTGGTGGTTTCCGTATGCACCAAAAGCCATTCGATGCTGACACTTCATCAGCATCACCAGAGTAAAGCACTAAAGAATTTCCTGATGTGACCAGAGTCACATAATTGGGGGAATCCCCTGCCATCGCCGCAGGGCCTCGGCCTGAAGGGCAGGACCATCCGGCACCCCATCCCGTTCTTCCCACCACACTTCGACCTCGCGCAGCACCGCCCCCAGCGCCGGACCGGCGGGAATGCCCAACGCCAGCAGATCCCGCCCGGCCAGCGGAAACGGAACCGGCTGCCAGCTCAAGGCCTGCTCCAGACACCGCCGGTAGCCTTCGGTCACCCGCGACGATACCCGCCCTTCCTGCGCGCGCCACTGCGCCCAGGCCAGCAACAGCCGGTCAACGGCCAGCGGGCCGCCACTCCGGCGCAGGGCTCGCCAGTGCTCTTGCGGTGAGGCATCAAAGGCGGGGGTTGCCTGCACCTGACTGATCGCCAACACCCGGGCAGCATCGGCCCGTGACATCCGCAGGCGGCGGGTCACCGCCTCAATCGTTTCGACCGCCGCCGGACCAGACGGCAAGGCTGCCGCCAGACGGCGCAGCGGATCGGGCCGTATCCCGTCAAGCTGCAAACCGCGTGTTTCAAGAAAGATCACCTGCCGCAAACGACCCACGTCGCGCAGCTCGGGCAAAAGGGCGTCGAGGATTTTCTCCCCGATCATCAACGCCACCACATCGGCCGCCAGTGGGGTGGCGAGAATTTTCAGAATCTCGCCCTGCACCCGCTCGCCGGACAGCTCTACCATATGGGGGGCTGCCGCCCGACAGGCGGCCAGTGCCGCCCGATTCGGTGCGCCAGCACCATACCGGGCATAAAAGCGGAAATAGCGCAGGATGCGCAGGTAATCTTCGGCAATCCGGTCATCCGGGCGCCCGATAAAGCGCACCCGCCCGTGGGCCAGATGCGGTATGCCATCGAAGTAATCATAGACCGCGCCGTCCGGCGAGGCTGACAGGGCATTGATGGTGAAATCCCGCCGGGCCGCATCCATCATCCAGTCGCGAGTCCAGGCAACGGTCGCATGGCGACCATCACAGGCGACATCCTCGCGCAGGGTGGTGATCTCGAAATGCCGCCCCCCCAGCACCGCCGTCACCGTCCCGTGGGCAATGCCGGTGGGAATCGCCCGGATTCCGGCACGCTCCAGCAACCCCATCACGGTTTCAGGACCATCGGGGGTGGCAATGTCAATATCGTGAACCGCCCGACCGCACAGGGCATCGCGGACGCAGCCGCCCACAAAGCGGACCTGCTGACCGGAGGCCTGCAACGCCGTGATCACCGCCTGCGTTTCCGGCCATTGCAGCCAGTCCTGTGGCGGCAATTGCCCGACCGGGGGACGTTCGGACGGCATCCCGGCGCGATAGCGGGCCAAGTCAGCCGCATCTTCATCATCAACATCGGTCGGAGAGGTCTTTTTCCAGAAAGGCAGTTTCATCGTGGCACCCTGGGTTCGGAATGCCCCGGCACGATCTTGCCATCAATCAGCATCGGCGGAACGTAGGCATCCCCCGGTCGGCCACCGGGGGCCAGCAGGGCCGACAGCGCCAGCCAGACCAGCAGCAGAACGCCCCCGGCCAGCGCCAGCCAGAACCAGACTCCGCGCTCGACCGGCGGCACCTCGCCGCCATGGTGGCGGATATAGGCATTGCGCAAACGGACCCACAGAAAGAACGTCACGGCTGGCAACAGCAACGGCAACAGGACCGTTATCACTTCGCGGATCATCACACCCCACCCATCAGGTCAGGGGCGCAACACATGTGACAGGTTGATCAGCATTCCCGCCGTGGCGCCCCAAATATAATACTCCTGATAGGGAATCGCATAATAGGGGCGCAGTTGTCCATTGATCGTCCGTTCGACCTTTTGATGATTGGCCGGGTCCAGCACAAAGGCCAGCGGCACCTCAAAGACCTCGGCCACTTCAAACGGATCAGGACGCAGGTCAAAGGGCGGTGTCACCACCCCCACCACCGGCGTGACCGCAAAGCGGGTGATGGTCACATAATCATCCAGCGTCCCCAGCACCTCGACCGCCGCAGGGGCCAGACCGGTTTCCTCTTCGGCTTCACGCAGGGCACAGGCAACCGGGCTGGCGTCCTCCTCTTCCAGCCGCCCGCCGGGAAAGGAAATCTGCCCGGCATGATGATGCAGGTGATCGGTCCGCCGGGTCAGCAGGACAGTCATGCCATCGGCCCGTTCGACCAGCGGCACCAGCACCGCCGCCGGGCGCAAGGTTTCCGTGCCGGACGGACGGCTGAGGTCCGCAGCCCCCAGCGAGCGGGCAATCGCCACATCCGACCGCAACCCCAATCCGCGCCGTTCCGCCAACAGACGGCGCACCTGTTCCCGGTGATCATCCACCATCACATCTGCCCGAGGGGAAAAAAGCTGTCCTCGCTCCATACGCCAATCCAGTCCTGTTCATCGCGTGCCGGGACCGCCAGTTCCACCAGCTCGTAAAAGACAGTGCGGGCGATTTTCGCCTCAAGGCCCCGGTCTATATACAGATAGGGCGACGGCTCGCCGGTTACGAGGTCATGATCGACCCGCAACCGATGCTGCGGCCCGGCCACCACCCATTGATCAACATTGGTGCGAAAGGACAGGGTTTGTCCGGGCTGTCCGGCCTGCTCCACCCGCACCTCGACGGCGACAAAGGCGGCATCGTCCACCTCGACCGTCCCCCGCTCGACCGGGGTGGTCATCCAGTAAACCCCCTCCGCATCACGGGACAGGATGGTCGAGAACAGCTTGACCAGTTCCTTGCGACCGATCGGGCTGCCCTGATACAGCCACGTCCCGTCCGCCAGGATGCGCAGCCCCAGCGGGCCGCATTGCTGTTGCCGGGGGCGCGGCGGGCCGCCCGGCACAGGCTCGCCCCCTCCAAGGTCCAGCAGTGTGAACGGCAGGCTGTCCGAGCTCATCATGGTCCTCCCTTGCTGATTGCGCCCCGTGGATCACACCCCATGGATCACAGGTGCGTCAAACTGTTGGTTCAGTTTGCGCTTTGTATGACTTTAGCACAAACTCGCACAACACTCCGATTGCGCAAGGAGCTTTGCGTGCCCCACTCTTCGCTTTCCACCGACGGCGACCGAAACACCGATCTGGCCCCTGAGGATCTGGCCCCTGAGGATCTGGAACGCCTGACCGCCTTGCTGCAAACCGCCCATGATGTCATCAGCACGGCGGTGATCGGTCAGCAGCGGGTGATTGACGAAAGCCTGATTGCCCTGCTGGCCGGGGGCCACATGGTGCTGGTCGGGGTGCCCGGTCTGGCCAAAACCCGTCTGGTCCACACGCTGGGGACGGTGCTGGGGCTAACCGACAAGCGGGTCCAGTTCACCCCCGACCTGATGCCCGCCGACATTCTGGGCTCGGAAGTCCTCGAAGACGGCCCCGACGGGCGGCGCAGTTTCCGCTTTCTGCCCGGCCCGGTGTTCTGCCAGTTGCTGATGGCCGACGAAATCAACCGCGCCAGCCCGCGCACCCAGTCGGCGCTGTTGCAGGCGATGCAGGAAGGCATGGTATCGATCGCCGGACAGACCTATCCGCTGCCGCGCCCGTTCCATGTGCTGGCCACCCAGAACCCGCTGGAGCAGGAAGGCACCTATCCTCTGCCGGAAGCCCAGCTTGACCGGTTTCTGATGCAGATCACCATCGACTATCCTGACCGGGCCGCCGAGCGGCAGATGCTGCTGGCCACCACCGGCATTGCCGAAGCCGCGATCCAGCCGGTGCTGACCGCCGCAGACCTGCTCGCCGCCCAGCAGATGGTGCGCCGGATGCCGGTGGGAGAGTCGGTAATCGAGGCCATCCTGTCGGTGGTCCGCCATGGCCGTCCCGAAGACAGTCCGCTGCCGGACATCCGCACTCATGTCGCCTGGGGCCCCGGCCCGCGGGCCAGTCAGGCCCTGATGCTGGCCTGCCGCGCCCGCGCCCTGCTGCAAGGCCGTCCGGCCCCGTCGATTGATGACGTGCGGGCGCTGGCCGCTCCAATCCTGCGCCATCGCATGGCCCTGACCTTTGCCGCCCGCGCCGAAGGCGTCCATCTGGATGATGTGCTGACCACCCTTGCCGCCGAGGCCGGATAACCATGGCCGCCCCCCCGCCGTCCGCAGCCCGCCGCCTGCTTGCGGCTGAAATGGCCGCAGGCCCGTTGCCGCCCCTGCTGGTTGCTGCCCAACGGGTGGCCACCGCCAGCGGGCTGGGCAACCATGGCCGCCGCCGTCAGGGGCGCGGGGATGATTTCTGGCAGTTCCGTCCCTATACCCCCGGCGACAGCGCGGCAATGATCGACTGGCGGCAGACGGCCAAAGGCGAGCGCGCCGCCGTCCGCGAGCGGGAATGGAGCAGCAGCCAGACCGTCTACCTGTGGCGATCCAGTGGCAGCAGTCAGGCCTGGCGGTCGCAGCCCACCCTGCCCGACAAACAGAACCGCTGTGACCTGTTGCTGCTGGCGCTGGCGGTTCTGCTCCAGCGGGGCGGCGAACGGCTGGCGCTGCTGAGTGCGGGAGCCCCCTCGCTGGCCGCCGCCCGTGCCTGTCATCACCTGCCACAAATCGCCGAACGGCTGCACCGACCGCCCACCACCAGCGATGATGCCGAACTGTCGCTGCCCCCCCCCCTGTCCCTGCCCCGTCATGCCTCCGCTGTTCTGCTGGCCGACTTTCTGACCCCGATCCCCGAAACGGTGGCCCGCCTGCGCACGCTGGCCGCCGAGGGGGCCCGTGGTCATCTGTTGCAGGTACTCGATCCCGCCGAAGAAGGCTTTCCCTTTCACGGGCGGGTGCGTTTCGAGGCCCCCGGCGATGCACACACCGCGCTGCTGACCAGCCGGGCCGAAGACCTGCGCGCCGCCTATCTGCACCGCCTGAGCCACCATCGCGCCGCGCTGGCCGATGCGGCACGGGCGGTGGGCTGGACCTTTGCCGTCCATCATACCGATCACCCGCCGCAACAGGCCCTTGGCACCCTGTTCCATGCCCTCAGCCTGCCGTCTGCCCCCGGAGGCCGGTCATGATGGCGCTCGGGTCCCTGGCCTTTGCCGCACCGCTGGCGCTGGCGGGCTTTGCCGTTCTGCCGCTGATCTGGTGGCTGTTGCGGCTGACCCCGCCCCTGCCGCGCCGCCAGAGCTTTCCGCCCGTGCGCCTGTTGCTGGGATTGCAGGCCAGCACCCCGGAAAGCGTCCATACCCCGTGGTGGCTGCTGGCCCTGCGGCTGCTGATGGTGGCGCTGGTGCTGCTCGGGCTGGCTCAGCCGATCATCTCGCCCAATGGGACTGCCGTGGCAGGCCGACCGCTGTTGCTGGTGGTCGATGATGGCTGGAGCGCCGCCCCCGGCTGGAGCCAGCGGCAACAGGCCCTGCTGGCCACCCTCGAACAAGCCGACCGCCAACAGCGCCCGCTCGCCCTGCTGACCACCGCACCGCCCGCCGATGGCACCGCCCTGTCTGTCCGCCTGTTCGACACCGCCAACGCCGCCCGCGAAGCCATCCGTCAGCTTGTCCCGCAACCGTGGGACAGCGACCACCGCGCCGCACTGGCCGCCGTGCGCGCCAGCCTCGGCGAGCGGGCGTCAGCGTTGCAGGCTGCCGATGCGGTGTGGTTCAGCGGCGGCCTCGCCACCCCCGGCCCCGACGACAGCGTTGCCCTCGCCGAAGCCCTCCAGCGCTTGGGCAGCCTGACCGTGCGCGCTCCGGCCGCCGATCAGGTGGCCACCGATCTGCTGCTGCCCCTTCTGGCCCTGCCGCCGCAACGGCAGGCCGACGGCATGCGGGTGATGGTTCGCCGCCCGGCCTCGTCAACCACCCCGCTGGCGACGGTTACCGTTGAGGCCGTTGACGATCACGGCCTTGGTCTGGGCAGCGCCCCGCTGACCTTCGCCGCCGGAGCCGATACCGGCGAGGCCACCCTCGCCCTGCCCGCCGACCTGCTGGCAGGCGTGCAGGCCATTCGGGTCACCACCAGCGACGGCCAGCGCGCCGGAGCCGGGGCGGTCTCGCTGCTGGGCGATGGCTGGCGGCATCATCCGGTCGGCCTGCTGGCTCCGCCCGGTCAGGGGCAGACCATGGTTCCGCTGCTCGACAGCACCACCTATCTCACCCGTGCCCTGCCGCCCAACGCCCCGCTGTACAAGGGTGGCCTCGACGAGCTGCTGGCCCGCCCGATCCGCGCCCTGATCGTGGTCGATCCGCAGCTGTCCCCCACCGAACAGGAACACCTGTCCCGCTGGGTTCAGGATGGCGGTGTCCTGATCCGCTTCGCCGGGGCCGCGCTGGCCGGACAGTCGCCGTCGGTCAGTGCCGGAGACAGTCTGCTGGCGGTGCCGGTGCGCAGTGGCAACCGGGCGCTGGGCGGCAGCCTGTCATGGACCAAACCGCTGGGGCTGACCGCCTACCCCGAACACAGCCCGCTACAGGGCCTGCCCCTGCCCAAAGACCTGACCGTGCGGGCGCAGGTGCTGCCCGACCCGGCTGCCGCCATCGCCAAAGGCGTTGACCTTGACCGCCGGACCTGGGCCCGCCTGAGCGATGGCACACCGCTGGTCAGCGGCACTCCCTCCGGCAAGGGCTGGCTGGTGCTGATTCACACCGCCGCCGATCCGTCGTGGAGCAGCCTGCCGCTGTCCGGTCTGTTCCCGGCCCTGCTCAACCGGCTGGTCAGTCTGGGGGCGGCACGGACCGGCGAGGCCAGCAATGACGGCTCGCCGCTGGTGCTGCCTCCGGCCTTGACGCTGGATGGCACCGGACGGCTGTTGCCCGCTCCCGCTACCGCCCGCCCGCTGCATCTCGCCGCTGACACGGCCGCACTGCCGATGGTGCAGGCCCCGGACCACCCGCCGGGACTCTATGGCGCAGATGGTCAACGGCAGGCCCTCAATCTCGGCACTGCCGACCGTACCCTGATCCCGCTGCCCGCCTTGCCGTCAGGGGTGCAGGTGCGGGGACTGACCCCCGATCAGGATCGCTCGCTGGACCTGCGTCCGCCGCTGCTGACCGCCGCCCTGCTGCTGCTGCTTCTCGACAGCCTGCTGACGCTGCTTCTGCGCGGCCTGTTGCCCCGCTGGTGGGCCACCGTCGCCGTGGTGCTGACCGCAGGCAGCCTGCTGACCGGCGCCCCCCCTGCCGATGCCGCCGAAACCGACCTGCTCGCAACCCGTCTGGGCTATGTCCAGACCGGCGATCCGGCGCAGGACGCCATCAGTGCCGCCGCCCTGCAAGCCCTGACCGCGCTGGTCAACGCCCGCACCGCCGTCACGCTGGCTCCGCCGGTGGCGGTGTCGCTGGACCGTGACCCGCTGCTGTTTTTCCCCCTGCTGTACTGGCCGGTCAGCGATGGCGCGGCGGCGCTGCGCGTCACCCCGACCGTTGTACAGAACATCGCCCGGTACCGCAGTCAGGGCGGGCTGGTGGTGCTGGACGGGGCCGGGGCCGACAGCCAGCCGTTTCTGGTCGAGCTGCTTGATGCCCTGCACATCAGCGGCCTGATCCCCCTGCCCGCCGATCATGTCCTGACCCGTGCCTATTACCTCAGTGCCGCGCTGCCCGGCCGTGCCCCCGGTACCGTCTGGCTGGAAAGCCCCGATCAGCGGGCCGATGGTGTGTCAACCATCGTCGTCTCGACGCAGGACTGGGGCCGCGCCTGGGCCAGATCCCCCAACGGCTCGCCGATGTTCCCGATGCTGAATGGTGGCGAGCATGGCCGTGAGCAAGCCGGGCGCAGTGGCATCAACATGGTTCTCTACACCCTGACCGGCACCTATAAGGCCGATCAGATTCATCTGCCCGCCTTGCTGGAGCGCCTGCCGCAATGAGGTCCTTGCCTGCGATGGTCGATATCAGCGTGGAATGGGCACCGTTGCTGCCCTGGTCATGGTGGGCGGTGGCCTGTGCCGTGATGCTGGCCCTCAGCCTGCCCGCCCTGTGGCGGCGCGCACCGGGCAGCCTGTGGCGGCTGGCGGCCTTTGTCGTGCTCGCCCTCGGGCTGGCCAATCCGCAGATGCTGGAGGCCACCCGCACCCCGGTCCCCGATGTGGCGGTGGTGGTGGTTGACGACAGCGCCAGCCAGTCGCTGGCCGACCGACCGCAGCAAACCGCCGCCGCCGAGCAGGTTTTGCGCGAGCAACTGGCGAAAGACCCGACTCTGGAAACGCGGGTGGTGCATCTGTCTCAGGTGCCGGTCAGCGAGCCCACCGGCACCCGGCTGTTTGCGGCGCTGGAGCGGGCGATCAGCGACATCCCCCGCCAGCGTCTGGCCGGAGCCATCCTGATCACCGATGGACAGGCCCACGACATCCCGCCCACCCCAACCTTTCCCGCCCCGGTGCATACCCTGCTGACCGGCCAGCGCGGCGAAACCGACCGCCGGATGGTGGTAGACAGCGCGCCGTCGTTTGGTCTGGTCGGGGCAACGGTGACCGTCACCCTGCGCATTGATGATCCCACCCTGCCAGCGGGCAGCCAGCTTCCGCTCACCCTGCGCAGCGGCCAGAACGAAGACATCGTGCAGCAGGTCAGCGTCAACGCCCCGGTCACAGTCACCGTTCCGGTGGCACAGGCGGGCCTGAACGTGATTGATGCCTCGGTGCCCGCCCGCCCGCACGAGCCGTCGATCAGCAACAACCGCGCCGTCCTGTCGATCAACGGCGTGCGGGACCGCCTGCGGGTGCTGCTGATTTCCGGCGAGCCCCACATCGGCGAACGCGCCTGGCGCAGCCTGTTGAAAGCCGACCCGAACGTCGATCTGGTCCATTTCACCATCATGCGGTTGCCGCAAAAGGAAGACCCGGCGCCACTGAACGAGCTGTCGCTGATCCCGTTCCCCATCCGCGAGCTGTTTGAAGAGCGGCTGGACGACTTTGATCTGGTGATCTTTGACCGCTACAGCCAGTTGGGCCTGATTCCGCTGCATTATCTGGGCAATGTCGCCAACTATGTCCGCGACGGCGGCGCAGTGATGCTGGCGGTCGGGCCGGAATACGCCGGCGTCACCTCGTTGTATGATACGCCGCTGGCCGACATTCTGCCTGCCGCCCCGACGGGAACGCTGCTGACGCAATCGTTCACCCCGCAACCGTCCGCCGTTGCTGCACGCCATCCGATCACCGCCCCGCTGATCGAGCAGGGCGCATCACACTGGGGGCCATGGTTGCGGGCCACCGAAGCCACCACCCGCAGCGGAGTGGTTCTGCTGACCGGTCCCGATCAGGCACCGTTGCTGGTGGTTGACCATGTCGGCAAGGGCCGCATCGGGCTGTTGCTGTCCGATACGGTGTGGCTGTGGGGCAAGGGCTGGGAGGGGGGCGGTCCGCAGCAGGAACTGATCCGCCGTCTGGCCCACTGGCTGATGGCCGAACCGGAACTGGAAGAAAACGCCCTGCTGGCACACCTGCGCCCGGCCACCGCTGGCGCACCGCCCGACATCGAGGTCCTGCGCCGCAGCCTTGATGACCCGCAGGCCCCGCTGCCTGCCCTGACCATCACCGCCCCCGATGGTCACAGCCAGACCCTCGCCCTGACACCATCCCCGACCGGAGCCACTGCCCGGTTCCCGGCCCCACAAACGGGCGGCTGGGCCATTTCCGATGGCACACAGCGCACCATGGTTGCCGTCACCACCAGCGATCCGCTGGAAGAGCAGATGGTGGTCGCCACCCCTGACCGCCTGCGCCCGTTGGCCGATGCCAGCGGCGGCGGCGTTTTCTGGCTGAGTGAACAGCCGCCTGCCATCACCCTGCCCGCCATCCGCCGCCCGACCGCCTCGGCCAGCGCCATGAGCGGCAGCCACTGGCTGGGCCTGCGCCGCAACGGGGAAAGCACCCTGCAGGGCCTGCATCAGACGCCCCTGCTGCCCGCGCCGGTGCTGGCGTTGCTGTTTCTCACCGGAATGTTCATTGCGTGGCGACGGGAAGGGCGGTAGAGCATGGGACGAAAAGAGAAAATGGCTCGTCCCCGCAAGACAAAGGGCGCTGATCACTGGCCCGTGACTTTGATGAAAAGTCGGTTAGATCATTGAAGCCCTTCGGCCATTGCCCCACATCGGGGGAACGGTTTACCCTGTTGCGAGTATTGACTGTGTCTGTCCATCCATACGGAGGCCCGCAAGTGACGTTGAACCCCGGATACCCGGAACGGGCAAAAGCCCGCATCCCCGGTGGAGCAAGCAAGCCCTGGTCGTTGCTGGTCGCGGCCATGATGGTCCTGTCCTTGACCGTGGCCACCCTGACCGCCAGCCCCGCCCACGCCCGCGGCACCCCGGACGGCTTTGCCGATCTGGCTGAGCGCCTGCAACCCGCTGTGGTGAATATTTCCACCACCACCATCATGTCCGACCGCGGCCCGGAAATGCCGCAGTTCCCCCCCGGCTCGCCGTTTGACGAGTTCTTCAAGGAATTCTTCGACAAGCGTGGCAACGGCAATGGCAACAACCAGAACGCCATTCCCCGCCGTGCCACCTCACTCGGCTCGGGGTTCATCATCGACCCCGAAGGCTATATCGTCACCAACAACCACGTCATTCAGGACGCCGAAGAAATCACCGTCATCCTGTATGACGATACCGTGCTGAAGGCCGAAGTGGTCGGTCGGGATGCCAAGGTTGACGTGGCCCTGCTGAAGGTTGACACCAAGCGCAAGCTGCCATCGGTCAGCTTTGGCGATTCCGATCAGGCCCGCGTCGGTGACTGGGTGATGGCGATCGGCAACCCGTTCGGTCTGGGCGGCACCGTCACCGCCGGGATCATCTCGGCCAAGACCCGCGACATCAACGCCGGTCCCTATGACAGCTTCATCCAGACCGATGCCTCGATCAACCGTGGCAACTCGGGTGGTCCGCTGTTCAACATGGACGGCGAAGTGATCGGCATCAACACCGCCATCTTCTCGCCGTCGGGCGGCTCGGTCGGAATCGGCTTTGCCACCCCTGCCAACCTCGCCAAGCAGGTGCTGACCGATCTGCGCAAGTACGGCAAGACCCGCCGTGGCTGGCTGGGGGTGCGCATCCAGACCGTCAGCGACGAAATCGCCGAAAGCCTCGGGCTGAAGCGGACCTATGGTGCGCTGGTATCCTCGATCCAGGACGGCAGCCCGGCTGCTACGGCTGGCGTGCAGGTCGGGGATGTGGTGCTGGAGTTCAACGGTCGCGAGATCAAGGACATGCGCCGCCTGCCCGCTATCGTCGCCGAAACCGAAATCGGTTCCAAGGTGTCGATGGAAGTCTGGCGCAACGGTGAACGCAAGACCCTGAAAGTCACCGTCGGCGAGCTGGCCGAAGAAGACGAACAGGACAGCGAAGCCCCGGCCAAGGCCGCCCCGACCGCCGAAGTCGGTGATACCGCCATTGCCGCGCTGGGCATCAACGTCGCCCCGCTGAGTGACGCCAGCCGCGAACGCTTTGACATCCCCGCCGATGCCAAGGGGCTGGTGGTGACCGACGTCAACGCCAAGAGTCAGGCCGCCGAAAAAGGTCTGCGTCAGGGCGATGTGATCGTCGAGGCCAACCAGACCGCCCTCACCGCCCCGGCCGACCTGACCGCTCAGGCAACCAAGGCCAAGGAAACCGGTCGCAAATCGCTGCTGCTGCTGGTTCAGAACAGCTCGGGCATGCGCTTTGTGGCTCTGCCGCTGACCGAATAAGCCAATCGGAGAACCGGTTGAAATGAAAAAGCCCCCCGGCGATCAACCGGGGGGCTTTTGGCTGCGCCAATGGCCGAGGCTCACGCGTTGCCGTCTGTCTCGTCCTGTCCCAGGAACAGGAACACCACGCCTGCCGTCACCACGGTAATCAGGGCAAGGCCGAAGAGCAGCTGACCAAACGCCTCGCCATAGAGCGCCATCAGCAGCCCGCGTTCAGCGCCGGGCACCGCCAGCAACGCCCCGGCAAGATCACCACCTGCCAGCCGCTGCCCCGCCGCGAGTGCCGAACCCGCCAGTCCGGCCATACCGATCTTGTGGGCGGTCAACATGGCCAGAGCCGCACCGACCACCGCCAGCGCTACCCCTTCCCCTGCAACGCGCACGGTTGAAAAGATACCCGTCGCCATCCCGGCCCGTTCCTTTGGCACTACACTGACCGCCAGCCCGTCCATCAATCCCCAGGGCAGAGCCATACCGGCACCGATCAGCAGCATCGGCACGGCCATGGCCCACGGGGACAGCCCCGGCGGTGTCAGCGCCAACCAGCACAGACCACCAGCCGACATCGCCAGCCCAACGCCACAGATCGCTGCGGGCCGCAGCCAGCGGGTCAAAGCCCCCGCCAGCATCGGCAGCACGAGCAAGGGAGCCGACAGGGCAATCATCAGCAGTCCGGCAGAGACTTCCCCCATGCCTTCAATGCCGACAAAACGCAACGGCAACAGAATCAGCAGCACCACAAAGCCATAGGCCGGGGCGGCGGCCAGCAATTGCACTCCAACAAAACGGGGATAGCGAAACAGCGTCAGGTCGAGCATGGGCCGGAGACTGGTACGCTCGATCAGCACAAACGCCAGCAGACACAGGGACGCACAAAAAAGCAGCGCCAGACTCAGGCTGTTGCTCCAGCCCCGAGCGGGGACAAGGAGCATGGCACAGGTGAAAAAGGCCAGCATCGCCGTGAAGCTGCACACCCCCCAGCAGTCAAGGCCAGCCGCATCCGGATCACGGCTTTCGGACAAAGTGTTCCGCCCAAGCAGGAAGGCGACCATCGTAACAGCCACAACAGAAAGGAAGATACTACGCCAGCCAAAGGCAGACATCAGCACCCCGGAAGCTACCGGACCAAGGGACAAACCGATCCCGAAGCTGGTGCCGACAAGGCTGAAGGCACGCAGGCGGGTGCGCCCCTCAAAACTTTGCGCCAAGGCCGCCATGCCCCCCGCATAAGCTGCCGCAGCCGCTAGCCCCTGACCTCCCCGCAACAGGTCAAAAACCAGAATGGTAGGGGCAAAAACAAGAGCCAGCGAAAACAGCGCAAAGAGCAGTGCCCCACCGAGAAAGACCCGGCGACGCCCGTAACTGTCGGCCAGCGCCCCTGCCGCCATCAGGGCTGAACCAAACGTCAGCATGAAGGCATTGGTCACCCAGGCCATCGCAACCGGGCCACCACCAAGGGCCCGACCGATGGCAGGCAAGGCAACCGCCGTCCCGGTAAAGGTCAGCGGCATGGCGATGGCAGCCAGACAGACGGCCAGCAGCATCAGGGTCTGGCGTGCCCCACGCGGAGGTGTGACAGAAGAATGAGACATCAAAGGTCCGTATGATCAGAGGAAGGCGAAAAGGGAGCCAACCGGCATCCCGCGTCCCGATCAGTGTACGAAGGATCGAATGGCTGATAAGATCGCCATATTTCCGATCAATACGGAATAAAATACCGGAATGGAGCTTGCAATGGATCGTCTTGCCGGCCTGTCGGCCTTTGTCCGAACAGCTGACCTTGGCAGCTTTGCAGCGGCGGGCCGGATGTTGCACCTGTCGCCGTCCGCCGTTGGCAAGGCGGTGAGTAAACTCGAAGGCCAGCTTGGCGTGCGGCTCTTTCAGCGTTCGACCCGCAGCCTGCGTCTGACCGAAGAAGGACGCACCTTTCATGAACGCTGCAGACGCATTCTTGACGACCTTGACGACGCCCATGAAAGCCTGCTGCGCACACGGGAAACGCCACGCGGGCATCTCCGGGTTTCCTGCCCGATCATCGCCTATCACCTGCTCCTGCCGGTCTTGCCGGAGTTCATGGCCCGTTACCCGGATATCGACCTGGACTTCGACTTCAACGACCGGATCGTCGATCTGATCGAGGATGGCGTCGATGTCGCCATCCGCAGCGGCCAGTTGCCGGACAGCCGGACCATGGTCCGGGCCCTGCGTCCGTTCCAGCTGCTGCTGTGCGCCGCACCGACCTATATCGCCCGCCATGGTATCCCGCATTGCCCGCGCGATCTGGCCCACCACCACGGGATCGCCTTTCGCTATCCGAACTCAGGCAAGTTGCAGGTCTGGCCCTTGCGCCGGGCCGAAGGCGAAGCAGACGTCCCCATCCGTCACGTGATGACCTCCAACAACATGGAGGCCGTTCGCGGTGCCGTTGCCCGTGGGCTTGGTATCGGCTGCATGCCCGACTTTCTGGCAGACTCCCTGCTGGCCTCGGGTGAACTGGTCCCGGTGCTGAGTGACTTCCTCGGTGCACCAGGCCAATTCAACCTGATCTGGCCCTCCAACCGCCATTTGTCACCGAAAATCCGCGTGTTCGTCGATTACGTCGCCGAGCACCTGTTTGCCAGTGACTGCCGCACGCTGGTCTAACCGGTCAACCCTCCCCCCGCGCCACATCCAGTTCGATCAGACCAAACGGTGTTGCCACCTGTCTGCTTTCGACCTCGGCAAAGCCAGCCTGCCGCAGGGCGGTGGCAATCTGCCCGTGCTCGAAGGACACATTCACCCCACGCAATGCGGGCACCAGCCGACCGATGACATGGCTTTCCGGGGCGGTCCTCTGACGGGTCAGGCCCTCGTGAAGGCTGACAAACACCCCGCCTGCGGCCAGAGCCTGCCGGGCTTTGCGCAGGACGGTGGTCAGGTCGCGGGCGAAATACAGGGTCATCGAGGCCCAGATCAGGTCATGCGGTCCGCCAAGGTCGGTCTCATTGAAATCACCACTGATCACCCGCACCCGATCATCAACCGCCCCGGCAATCCGCGCCGCCAGTGGCGGCAGGTCAAGAACGGTGACCGTCCTCTGCGGGCGCTGGTCAATGATCCGCAGTGCCAGGGTCTCCGATCCGGCCCCCAGATCAAGCACCCGCCGGACAGACGGCCATTCCGGCAGGCTCTCCAGCAGGCCAATCATCAAATCGGCCCCCATGCCACGATGGAAGGAGCGCAAGCTGGCTGCCGAGCGATCCCAGAACGCCGGGTCGGACAGGTCAGGCGGCATCTCCGCCTCCTCCCCGCGCAGCACGGTCAGCACATCGGCATGGCGCAACAGTGGCAGGGTTTGCAGCATCGGGCGCAGTGAGCGGTCGCTGTCCGAACGCAGATAGGGGGCTGCCGAGGCCGCCAACTGATAGCGGCAGCCCTGCTTGTCCAGCAGCTCCATCGAGCACAGGGCATCCAGCACCACCATCAGCCGCCGCGGATCCAGTTCCAGACTGGCGGCCAGCTCAGCCACGTCACGGCCATCGGTCAGGCGGTCGAACAGGTCAAGCTGCAGACCGGCATTCAAAACCTGCCAGCGCAGGGGGGCCTGAATCAGGTCAAACAGCATCGCAGGAACAGAGGTCATCACGCTCACCATGTGGCCGAAAGGCGCAGGCCGATTTCACGCGGGGCACCGTCTTCGGCAATGATCCCCAGCGGTGCCGACACGGCCCGGCTATAAACATTTTCCCCAAACAGGTTCGCCGCCCACAGCGACAGCTCCACACTGTCAAAGCGATGACCGATCTCGGCATCGACGGTGGCAAAGGCCGATTGTTTCAGGGTGTTCTGGCTGTCGAAATAATACGGGCTGGACCCGTTGACGCTGGCCTGCCCGAACCATCCCTCGCCCTCGTCGTAGCGCACCCCCAGCGAGTAGGTCGAACTGGCCGACATCGGCAGACGATTGCCCGACAGGTCGGTGCTGACCAGAGTGCCGCCCTGTGACACATTGGTGGTGTACGAGGTTGCCTCGCCGTGTTGCAGGCCAAGGGTGGCGAACGAGGTCCACCGCTCACTCAGCCGGGCATCGGCAGAGACTTCCAGCCCATAAATCTCGGCCTGAGCCGCATTGCTGATGGTCTGCGTTCCCCCCGGCACCAGATCGAGGATCTGCTTGTCGGTGGTCACCGTGCGGAACAGCGCCAGCGATGCCCCCAGCCGGTCCTGCGCAAACCGCCCCTTGGCGCCGATTTCCGCCGTCCAGCTATATTCAGGATCATAGGACAGGGTGCTGGCGCTGGTGGCCATGCCATAGTTATAGCCCCCCGGCAGGTAGCCACGGGCATAGGACCCATACAGCATGGTTCCCGGTTGCAGGTCATAGGACAGGGTAAAGCGGGGCAGCAGGGTCACCTGCTCCAGCGTCTGCTCATAGGTACTCTGTCCGGTCGAACTGACCAGCGTCTGCGCACCGTTTTGCCTGATCCACTCCACCCGGCTGCCCACCCCGGCCCGCCAGCGGTCGGTTAGCGCAATCTCCACCTGTCCAAAGGCGGCCAGTCCGCTCTGGTCGATTTCGGTCGTCCGCCCGACCCGTGGGGTGCCGCTCTGATAGTCGAGATCAGTCCATTCCTGATAGGCATACAGCCCCGCCAGCCAGCGCAGGCCGCTGTCCTGATCCGGCGAGGCCAGACGGATTTCCTGCGACAGCGCATCATCCTGATGGGACAGCAGGTTGGGCAGGGTTTTGAGAGGTCCGCCATCCAGATCCATCTGGAAGTCGCGCTCATAATGGGTCCAGCCAGTGATGCTGGTCAGGGTCAGGTCATCAAGGTGATGCTCGACCTTCAGCGACTGGATCGCCGAGGTGCTGTCATCCCACGAGACAGTGTTGTAGTTGGTGGTATTGCGCCCGGTGGCGTAAGGCCCGGTCAGATAGCGCATCCGCTGTTTGCCGTTGTTGTTCTGCTCGACCACGCTTTTCAGTGTCACATCTGTCTCTGGCCCCGCCTGCAGGGCCAGACCGGTGGACAGGGTCCAGCGATCGGTCTTGCCGCCATCGCTGGCACCATCGAACAGGTTGTGGTGGACACCATCACTCTGTTCGGTGCGGAAGGCCAGCGAGGCCGCCAGCCTGTCCTCCACCACTGCCCCCGACAGCCGACCGGCGGCCACCACCGCCGGTTCCCAGTCATCAACGCCATCCCTGGCGCTGGTCGCCAGACTGGCCGATGCCGTCGGGGTCCAGTCGGGGTCCTGCGTCGAAACCTTGATTGCCCCGGCTTCGGTATTGCGCCCGTACAGTGCCCCTTGCGGTCCCTTCAGAATCGTCATCTGCGTGCTATCAAACAACTGAGGAGCCTGCGAGACTCCATGCGGCAAGGCAACATCGTTGACAAAGTACCCCACCGGGTCCTGCAACGCGGTATTGGCGCTGGTCATGCCCCGGATCACCACCCGCGTCTGTACCGACGACTGTTCGATCTGCACATTGGGCGACACTTTGGGAATCGCGCCAAGGCTGTCAGACAGCGGGTTTCCCAAGCTGTCGGTGGCAAGGACATCCACCGCGCCGGGAACGCGCTGAACGTCTTCCTGCCACTGGCGGGCATCCACCACAACAGGGGCCAGCTCGATGGCCCCCGCCTGCGGTTGCCCGGCGGCCTGCTCCTCTGCCCGGGCCGGGCCGGTGAGCATTCCCAGTGCCGATACCGACAGCAGCAGGACCGAGCGCAACGAATATACGGTCATCAGTCAGTTCTCCCCAATGGACCTGCGCGCCATTATGGGAATCCTTGCTGCGCCCGCTGCCAGATGGCGAACGCCGACCATCATCGGGCGAACGGACGAAAGGCCAGAACACAGATCACCAGCAGCAACAGACCAGCCATGCCATACGGCGCCGCCGGAGAAAGCTGATGCAGCGCCGCCCCCATCACCGGGCCAGCCGCCATCCCCAACCCTTGCCCGATGGCATTCAGCCCGGCGACCTTTGCCTGTGCTTCCGCCCCCGCCCGCAGGCTGAGTGCCGCCAGATTTCCCGGCAGCAACAGCCCCAGAAACGCGCCCAGCCCGGCCATCGCCGCCATCAGGACCGGGATCGACGGGGCAACGGTCGCCACCACCATCGCCAGCAGGCCCCCAACGGCACCGACCCGCACCAGCCGGGATGGCTGCCAGCCCAGACGACGGACAAACACCCCTTGCGTCACAATCATCACCGCCATGGTCAGCATCAGGGTGGCCCCGCTGCGCCCGATGGACTCGTCCAGCGACAGGCCGAAGTCATCCTGATAGCGCAGGGCGGTCACCTGCTGGACCAGCGCATACACCGCCACCCCGCACAGGGTGGTCAGCAGGAACGGCCACAACGACGCCACCCGCAGTCTGGCTGCCTCTGCCGGAACAGGTGCCCGTGGTGGTTCCGGCAACAGCCGCCATGCCACCGCCAGCCCGACACAGATCAGCAGCGAGATCGCCAGCAGGGCAGGCACCGCCTGCGTGCTCCCCAAACGCCACGCCAGCGCGCCACCGATCACCAGCCCCACCCCGAACGACGCCCCCATCAGCCCCATACCTGCCGCCCGCCGCTCTGCACTGGTGCTGTCAGCCAGATAGGCTTGCGCCGCCGGCATGATCCCGCCGGTTCCCACCGCCTGCCCCAGTCGCGCCAGCAGCAGCACGGCAAAGACCATCGTCACTGTCAGCGCCGATGACAACGCCGCCGTAAGGATCACCGCCAACACAGCCGGAAACAGGGCCGCCACCGCCAGCCCGCTCAACAGCACCGGACGTCGGCCCCACCGTTCGCAAATCTGCCCCCACACCGGCCCGGACAAGGTCAGCATCAGGGCCGACAGCCCGATCACCATCCCGGTTTGCAGGTCTGCCAGCCCCATCTTGCGGCCCAGCGGCGGCAACACAATCAGCACGAAAGAATGAGCAACCGCATTGGCCGCCAACAGCATCAGAAGGGCCGGAATCGCCAATGCCCGGCGACCTGCCGGGGGCGCATTGAAGTCCTGAGACATGGAGTTTTCCTGTTATCGAGGATCAAAACGCCCCACGATGGCGTTTTCCAGCCGCCCGCCGCCATCATCGGACGAACGGGGAGCAACAGGCGGCGAATGGTCTGCTCAACGATGGTGCCGTACATCCGCCGGACAGCAGCCGTAGCGCTCCTTGAACGCTGCCGCCAGATGGCTGGAACTGCTGAAGCCACACAGGAAGGCAATCTCGGTCACACTCGCCGTATCGTCGCACAAATGGCGATGTGCCTGCTCCAGACGGTGATCACGCAGCCAGGCAAAGACCGTCTTGCCATACAGGCGGCGGAAACAACGGTTCAAGCGGGCATGGCTCATCCCCGCCAGTGCGGCCAGTTGCTCCAGCGACGGCGGATAACAGACATCCGACACCAGCCGGTCCACCACCCTCATCACCGCCCGCCGCTCTTCCCGGCCCAGAATGCCATCATCGACCTCTGGTGCCGACGGCAACGGCGCCAGCCAGCGCGCCAGCAACCCCAGCGACTGGCTTTCGGCCATCAACCGATCCACCGGCGAGCGCAACGGATTGCCCAAAAAGGCCCGCAGCCCGTCCTCCCGGTCGGCCTGCCATCGTCCCAACCGAATAGCGCGGGTGCCAGACTGCTCCCAGTCGGGGGCCGAGGATTCCAGAACGGCCGCAACCCGTGCCACATCAAACTTGATAGCCACCATGCTGGCGGCATCCTGCGCAGGCGTTCTGCGTGCCATGGCCCCGCTGTTGACCCGGAACAACCACACCTCTCCCGGTCGGATGGCATGGGCAGGCTCGCCGTGATCGAACCCGAACAGGCTGGTCCCGCTCAGGCCAAAGGCCAGCACTCCCACCGGCGCCAGATGCTCCACATGCGAGCGGAACTCCGTCTGTATCCGGCACTCGCTGCGGGTGGCGGTGATGCCTGCACCAATCTGTCCGGTGCGGAAACACACCTGCCCTCCGGCAACCGGCAGGGTGTTGTCCTGCCATCCACCGGCATCGGGCTGAAAACGCGCCAACAGACGGGAATCAACCCGCAGCACATCCATCCCAGCTGATGATTTCAGATCATGCCTGATGTCCGGCATGGGCATCCGCTCCGCAATTTCCCCAGCGAAAGCGGAGACGATAGCAGCCCAAATATGAAAATAATAGTCATTTGCATATTATGCCATCGTTTCGGGGGAGCCTGTTCCGGGCCGGTGATCATAAACGGTCAACGGCCCGGAACAGGCTCTGGATCAGAAATACCGCACCTCTTCAGCCTCTACTGACAGCGGGTCACACCCCCGCTTGGTCAGCCACGAATAGACCGGTGGCACCCGGTCGGCGATGGATTCCACATGGATGTCGATCAGGCACGGCCCACCGGTCCAGGCAAAGGCCTCGGCCAGTGCCGCATCCAGTTCCGCTGCCGAGGTAGCGGTCCAGGCCTTGAGGTCAAACGCTTCGGCAATCGCCTGTCCGCGCGGCGGGGTAAAATCGACACTGAAGCACTGGTTATGGCCGCGCAGGCGGTGCAGCCCCTTGATCCAGCCAAAGGTGCCGTTGTTGAACAGCAGCAGGATGGCCGGGACATTCAGGCGGACCAGGGTTTCCATCTCGCCCACCGTCATTCCGAACGAGCCATCGCCAAACATGCCGATCGGACGGCGGCTCTGGTCGGCAAACCATGCCCCCACCGTGGCAGGCAGCGCCGACCCCAACCCGCCAAAAGCGCGCGGGATGGCAAAACGGGTGGTGCGGTCTTTCAGGCGCAAAAAGCGGGTCATGTGCGGGGTCGGAGTCCCGGCGTCGGAATAGATGTGCGCCGCCTGCCCGGAGGCTTCCAGTGCCTCGTTAAAGCAGCGTACCGCCCGTTCGGGCCGCAGGGGCCGGGCATCGCTGGACAGCAGCGTCTCGGCATTTTCCCAGAACGTCGCCCGCAGCGCGTTCAGTTCGTCCACCCAGCCTTGCGTCCGCGCCGGGTCGCTGCCACCGGCTGCGTCGGCCATCGCCACCAGCCGCTGCACCACCAGCCGGGCATCACCCTGCACCGACAGCACGTTTTCATAGTTGTTGGCCATGATCTCGGGGTCGATGTCGATCTGGGCCACCCGCTTGTTGAGGGTGATTTTCGGGAAGGTCCAGCCAATCGTCACCACCGACCCGACCCGCGAGCCGATGAACAGCACAAAGTCAGCATGCTCCAGCGCCCAGTTGGCGTGGGGATGAAAACCGTTGTCGCCAATCACCCCGACCGCCAGCCGGTGATCGTCGGGCATGGTGCCTTGCCCGGTCATGGTGGTGCACACCGGAATGTTCAGCCGCTCGGCCAGCGCCTGCACCTCGGGCCCGGCGCAGGAGCGATTGACGCCGCCGCCGGAAACGATCAAAGGCCGCTCGCACGAGGTCAGCAGGGCCAGCAGGCTGTCGAGCTTTTCCGGCGCGGGCAAGGTCGGATAGGCGGGGAAGGTCCGGCATTCCTCTTCGACATGCAACGACACCCGGGCCGGATCGACGTCGGCCAGCAGCATGTCTTCGGGGATTTGCAGATGCACCGCCCCCGGCTTGCCGGAACAGGCGGCCCGGAAGGCCCGACGGATGATCTCCGGCAGCTTTTCCGGGGTTTTCACCTGCACCGACAGCTTGGTCACCGGCTCGAACAGGCGGGCACAGTCCAGCTCGGTCAGCACCCCGCGCCCTTCGCCGGGCAACGGAATGTCAATGGTCAGCAGGATCACCGGCACCGATGACGCATTGGACTCGGCCACCGGCGGCAGCGAATACATCGCGCCTGCCCCCGACGGGCATTCAAACACCCCGGGCTTGTTGGTGAAGCGCCCATAGGCATCGGCCATGTACCCGGCGGAGCGTTCATCGCGGGCCATCACATGGCGGATCGCGCCTTCCCGCTGTTGCAGGGCTTCGTAAAACGGCACGTTGGTGTCACCGGGAACGCCAAACACCACCTCTACGCCGTATCCGATCAGCATTTCGACCAGAATATCCGCACCGCGCATTGTCTCACTCCATTGAAAAAGGCAAGGAAGGAGCATCCCCGTCCGCCATCGGCAGGGGCGTCCACAGAACATCGGAAAAACGGGAGTATTACCGGGTCATCATCGCCGGAAGCGGGCTGCCGCATACGGGGCCAGCCCCTCGCCATCCCCCGGCCCGGCCAGCAGGTCAGCCACCAGTCGTGCGGTTTTCGGGCCGCTGGCAAAGCCGACATGCCCGTGCCCAAAGGCATAAACCACATCCGGGCTGCGGGCCGATCGGCCAATCACCGGCAAACCATCCGGGGTGGACGGGCGATGGCCCATCCAGCGATCATCCGCCACCGGGCCGCCGCCCGCCGCCAGCCCGGGGTAGGTGGTGGCGGCATGGCCGGTCAGAATATCGGCCCGTCGCCAATCCGGGTCGGCCGCCACCGACGCCAGTTCCACCTGCCCGGACAACCGCAATCCGGCGGTGGTCGGGGTGTTGGCCATCCGGCCATCACTGGGCATCACCGGGTATCGAGGCCCCACCACCGGATCAGCCAGCACACTGTGATAGCCACGTTCGGATTCCATCGGCACCACATCGCCACACTGGCGGGCCAGCCCCTGTGACCACACCCCGCCAGCCAGCACCGCCCGCTCGCAGTCCACCCGTCCGGCATCGGTCGTTACTGCCTCCAGCCGGTCACCTGCAAACACAAAGCCGGTGGCCGTAGCAGTCGTGATCGTGGCTCCCCCCGCCTGTGCGGCAGCGGCCAGTGCCGCCACGTAACGCCCGGCATCGGTACAATGGGCACCATCAACCGCCAGCACCCCAAAGCGGTAATGCGGTGCCAAATCCGGCTCGCGCGCTTCCAGCGCAGCCCGGTCCAGTTCCTGCCAGCGCAGCCCGGTGATCCGGCGCAGGTGCCACGACAGGGCTTCCGCCTCAAAGGCCGCCCGGTCAGGATAGGCATACAGCAGGCCATCCTGCCGGATCAGTTCGGGCACTCCGGCCTCGGCGGCCAGAGCAGCGTGCCGGGCCGGGCTGTCGGACAACAGGTCTGCCAAGGCACGGGCGGTGCGCTCCACCCGCTTGACTGTTGCTCCGGCCAGCAGGAAGCGCCACAGCCACGGCAGCAGACGCGGCAGGAAGCGCCAGCGGATCACCAGCGGCCCGCGTGGATTGAGCAGATACCCCGGCACCTGTCTCCACAGGCCCGGCATCGACATCGGCACCACCGAGGCCGGACTGATCCAGCAGCCATGGCCATAGCTGGCCGACTGGCGTCCACCGGCAGGACCGGGGTCAATCAGTGTCACCTGATGACCATCACGCACCAGTTCCACTGCGCAACTGACCCCGACAATCCCTGCCCCAATCACCGCTATCCGCATTTTACCCTTCCTTCCCGGTCCATCGGACAGCGCCGGGACCAGATCGGGACGCAGCCAGGGGCCCGCGCCCGGCAGTTCGCCGGGCCGGAAAGGCCACCATCCCACAGTGTCATCAAAAACAGACCGGGCCGACCGCCCCGTCAGGACAGCCCGTTATGGAAATGACTGAGAAATGCCTGCGTTGCCGGATGCGCTGGCTGCTCGATCACCTGCCGGGCCTCGCCTTCTTCCACCACGCAGCCGTCCCGCATGAACACCACCCGGTCGGCAACGTCGCGGGCAAAGGCCATTTCGTGCGTCACCAGCAACATGGTCATGCCATCCGCCGCCAGCGAGCGGATCACCGCCAGCACTTCCCCCACCAGTTCGGGGTCGAGGGCCGACGTCGCTTCATCAAACAGCATCACCTCAGGCTTCATCGCCAACGCGCGCGCAATCGCCACCCGCTGCTTTTGCCCACCAGACAGACTGTCCGGCCGCATCGCCGCCTTGTCGGCCAGTCCCACCTTGCCCAGCAGCGACAACGCCAGCTCCCGCGCTTCGGCCTTGGGAGTACGCAGCACCGTCACCGCGCCTTCCATCACGTTCTGCTCCACCGTCATGTGCGGGAACAGGTTAAAGCCCTGAAACACCATCCCGGTGCGGGCGCGGAACGCCGCCAGTTCGCGGTCACGCGGCAAGGTCTGAGTGCTGGAAAAATCCATCGCATGGTCGCCAACACGGATGTAACCGCTGTTCGGCACGGTCAACAGGTTGATGCTGCGCAGCAGGGTGGACTTGCCCGAGCCACTGGGGCCGATCAGGGCGACCACCGCCCCTTTATCGACGGTCAGGGAGATGTCTTTGAGAACCTGCAGGGTGCCGAAGGATTTCTGCACCCCGATCAGCTCGATCATCCGGGTGTTGGACATGGTTGATGCCTTCCGGTCAGCTCCGGCACAGGCTGTGCCGGGCAGAAGAGTTTCTCTGTTCAGTGGCCCGGACGGGCTTCCAGCCGATGGGCCAGCCGCGTCAGCGGGAACAGGATGGCGAAATAGATCACCGCAATCATGGTGTAGGTTTCCAGTGGCCGGTAACTGGCCGAGGTGATCAACTGGCCCTGATACAGCAGGTCCGGCACCGCCAGCACCGACAGCAGCGAGGTGTTTTTCAACTGCAGGACCGTCTGGTTGACCAGTGGCGGCACCATCCGCCGAAAGGCCTGCGGCAACACCACCCGACGCATCAGTTGCGACCGCCGCATTCCCAGTGCCCGCCCGGCATCCCATTGCCCCAGATCAACCGAGATGATCCCGCCCCGGATGATTTCACCGTAGAATGAGGCCCCATACAGGGTCAGGGTCAGGAAGGCCGCCGTTGCCGGGGTCAGTTCCAGCCCGGTCAGCATCGGCAGGGCGTAATAACACCACACCAGCTGCACCAGCACCGGCGTACAGCGAAAGACTTCGATAAAGGCCGTCACCACCCACGTTGCCGCACGCCACTGCGACAGCCGCAACAACGCCACCAGACAGCCAACCGCCAGCCCGGACAGGGCGGTCGCGATGGTGAAACCGACGGTATACAGGGCACCGATGCCAACCAGCCCCTTGTACTGCACCAAAAACCCGAAATCCCATTGATACTGCATGTCAGTTTCCTTCGGCCCCCGAATCACAATCGATGGAGGAACGGACGGGGGGGACTGCGGCGGCGTGCAGCCAGCAGCCCAGCGTCAGACTATCGTAGACCGGCAGGCCGGTAACCTTGGCCAGCAGGGCCGAAAACGGCGGCAGGTTGGTGCATTCGAGCACCAGCGCGCCAATGTCGGGAGCCGAGGAGATCAATCCTGTTGCCACCGTCAGCAGTTCCGCCGCCAGTGCGGCACGGTCATAGGGGGCACCGCCCTCAATCATGCCATGGAGGGCCCCTCCGCGTGGCAATCCCGCCACCGGCGGGATCTCGCTCAGCCCGGCGGCAGTAAAATGCGCCAAGCTGAGAGCGGCAGCATCATAGGTGATCACTCCAACCCGCCGCCCCGCAGGCAGCGTTGCCGCCACTGCCGGAATCTGCAACAGGCTGGAGGTCGCCAACGGCAGCCCCACCCGTGCGGCCAGCGCCTGTTGCCGCAACACCAGAAAACCGCACGAGGTGGTCAGGGCGCAGGCTCCGGCGCGGCGCAAATCCTCCCCCGCCGCCGCAAAGGCCTCCAGCAACGGACCATCCTGCCCGCTGACCACCAGACGGGCGGTTGCTCCGTGGACCGTGCGATACAGCACCGGAAACGGCCAACTGGCGGCATTGCCAACATCCCCCACGGGCCGGGGAAAGGCGGTATCGAGCATGATAATGCCCAGCGGAGCGGTCATTACCGAGGTCTCCCTGCCGGTGTTTCGATGGATCAGAACTGGATGTCCGCCGGGATATCCTGCTTTTGCACCCCGACCAGTTCCAGACTGGAGGTGATCCACCCCGACACCACCCCGGACGAGCGGTTGAATTCCAGCCAGTTATCAACAAAGGTACGGAAGCGGGAGCTTTCTTCCGCCCGCACCCCGGCGCAGGTCGGCTGGCGGATCAGCGGGGCCGGAACGACGATTTTCCCGACGTTGGGGTTTTTCTTCACCGTCACCAGCGACAGCATTGCCACCTGAATCACCGCATCAGCGCGGCCCGACTGCACCGACAGCGTTGCCTCATCCGGCGTCTTCAGCGCCAGCAAAGTGGCATTCGGCAGCACGCGGCGGGCAAACAGATCGTGGGTGGATCCGATATCCACCGCAATCTTCATCTCCGGGCGATTCAGCTCGTCCCAGGTCTTTGGCTCCAGCCCCGGACGGGCGATGATGGTGAAAGTGTTCTGCATGATCGGACGGGTGAATTCCACCACCAACGCCCGCGACGGCGTCGGGCTGAGGCCGAACATGATGTCGATCTTGCCCGATTGCAGATCCATCACCGCGTTGCCCCAGGTGGTCTCGCTGATTTCAACCTCGGCTTCCATCGCCTTGGCCAGATCCTGCGCCATACTCATGCAGAAGCCGGACCATGCACCGGTGGCAATGTCCTTGTGATAGTAAGGCTCGGTGCCGACGATCCCGGCCACCCGCAGCTTTTTGGTGCTGCGAATCCGCTCAAACGTTGAGCCTGAGGCCTGTTGTGCCGAAGCCGGAGACGGCACCGCCGCCACGGTGGCACTGACCGCCGTCGCCGCCATCGCACCGGTCCCGGCCAGCCCCAGAAGGCCGGAAAATTCTCGCCTGTTCATCATCATGGATCCCCTTTTGCCGTACTGCGTGAAGCCCTTGCCGATGCCTCCCCCGTGGCATCCCACATGGCCATGGATGGAGATAACGATCTGATTTTTCAGGCGATCTACCCGGATTCGTTTGCCGAACCACTGGTATCGATCATCGCTGTACCCACAGTGTGACTGGAGTGACCCTGAAAATTAAAACATTGAAAAATCTCTGTTACATGACTTTTACTCATGATGATCTTTCTGCACTGGATTCCTGCCATGCGCCGCTATTTGCCGTCCTTGTCAGCCTTGCATGCCTTCGAGGCAGCAGCCCGCTACATGAACTTCACCAAGGCCGCCGATGATCTGGGGCTGACCCAAAGCGGCATCAGCCGCCAGATCAAAAATCTTGAAGATTTTCTGGGTGTTACCCTGTTCCACCGCTCTGGCCCCCGGCTGGTGCTGACCGAGGTCGGAGCCACCTATTACCGCAATCTCGCCCTGGCTCTGGACCGCCTGCACGAAATTTCAATTGATGCCGTCCGTGGCCGCACCCTCGATGCCACCCTGATGATTGGCACCCATCCGGTTCTGGGGGCACGCTGGCTGCCCGCCCGGTTGGGCTCGTTCATCTCTGCCAATCCCGATATTCCGCTGGAAGTTCTGGTGGCCAACGCCGACACCGATTTTGAAACCACCCGCCTCGATATGGCAATTCTGCGGGGTGGCGGGTCGTGGCTGCATGCCCGCGCCGTCGAGCTGTTCCCCGAATATCTCGCGGTGGTGGCGTCTCCCGATCTGATCCCCCCCGATCAGCCCCAGGCCCCCGGAGCCTTTTGGCACTATCCAATGCTGCAAAACTCCGGGCGATCTACTCTGTGGCTACACTGGCTGCAACTGATCGGGCATAGTTACACCGGGACCATTCAGGGCAACCGTTTTGCCAACAACAACATGCTGATCAATGCCGCCATTCACGGGCTGGGCATTGCCGTCGTCCCCACCTGTTTTATCGAGACCGAGCTGGAGCAAGGGTTGCTCCATCTGCCTTTTGCGCCTCCGATTGCCTCTGGTGACTCCTATTTCGCCGTCTACTCGGAGCGCAAAGCCCATCAGAGCAACATCATCCTGATGCGCGACTGGTTGCTGCGCCAAACCCACGACCTGCGCCACGGTGGACCAAAGAACGAGAAAAGCCCCCCGGTGTAAGCCGTGGGGATTTTTGTTGTGAGGGAAGGAAGTGCGGGCTCTGCCCGCGCCCGCAAAGGGCCGCAGGGCCCTTTGATCCCGGGAGTTGGGTGTGGGAATGCGAAAAGCCCCCTGGCGTGAGCCGGGGGGCTTCGGTGTTTGGGGGTGGCGGGTGAGCTGACTTTCCTCGTCAGTCCAAATCAGCGCCATAAGC
>Ga0209373_10000320_pt1 | contig 90448 bp, 75 predicted proteins | sample Higcelweek5metaG_FD_187173 | JGI IMG/M metagenome (GOLD analysis project Ga0209373, IMG submission 187173) | Freshwater pond sediment microbial communities from the University of Edinburgh, under environmental carbon perturbations - High... | ecosystem: Environmental > Aquatic > Freshwater >...
GCATGCAGGGCCAGCATGGTCAGCGACGACGTGGCCCACAGGCCGCGTCCCTCGGCGACGCGCAGGCTCATGGCGCGCCTTCCAGCCCGACCAGGGCGACCTTGAGGTAACCGGCGCCGCGCAGGGCATCCATCACCCCCATCAGCGCGCCGTAATCGACGCTTTTATCGGCGCGCAGGAAGATGCGGGTGTCCTTGTCGCCCTTGGCGGCGGCGTCCAGGGCAGCGGCCAGTCCCTCGGCGGCGATGGTCTCGTTGCCCACCGCAAGGCTCTTGTCGGCCTTGACCGTCAGGTACAGTGGCGTGTCCGGCTTGGGCGCCGGTTCGGCGGTGGAACTGGGCAGGTCAACCTTGACGTCCACGGTGGCCAGCGGCGCCGCCACCATGAAGATGATCAGCAGGACCAGCATCACGTCGATGAACGGCGTGACGTTGATCTCGTGCATCTCGCCCAAATCCTCGCCGTCGTGCAGATGCCCGGCCATTACTCGGCGGCCTCGTGCAGCGGGATCAGGCGGCGGTCCACGTCGCGGCTGACGATGCGCAGGATGTGGGCGCTGGCGTCAACCATGCGCGCCTTGTGTCCGGCCACCGCGCGGGCCAGGCCGTTATAGACCAGCACCGCCGGGATGGCGGCGACCAGACCGAGCGCGGTGGCCAGCAGCGCCTCGGCGATGCCCGGCGCCACCACCGCCAGATTGGTGGTCTGCGAGCGCGAGATGCCGATGAACGAGTTCATGATACCCCACACCGTGCCGAACAGACCGACGAACGGCCCGACCGAGCCGATGGAGGCCAGGATACCGGTGCCCAGCGCCAACTGGCGGCCATCCGCCGCCAGCAGCCGCTCCAGCCGCGATTCGATGCGGGCCAGCAGGCCGTCGGTGGCGCCGCCCGCCGACAGTTTGACCTCGGCCAAAGCGGCGCGCACCAGACCCGCCTCGGGGCCGTCCACGCCATCCACCGCCCGCATTGCATCCACCAGCGACCGCGACTGGGTCAGGCTGGACAACAACGCGTTCAGACGCTTGCGCGACCGCGCCAGTTCCACCAGCTTGACCAGCCACACCGTCCACGTCGCCACCGACGCCAGCGCAAGGCCGACCATCACCGCCTGGACCACCAGATCCGCCGACAGGAACATTCCCCAGGGGGAAAGATCGTGAGGGGTTTGCATATCCATGTTCACATCGTCCTTTAATATATTCCGGTGATCGAAAACGATCCCCGGCGCCCTCAAGCGGCGGGCGTGTTTCTCCGAAACACTTGCCTCCCGCGGCATAAGCCGCGCGGCCCCTTGGGCCTAACCAAATCCCCATGAGCTTCACTCACTGGGATTTGGTCTTAGGTGTCAGGGGATAAGGTTCGCGTTGGTCATGACCTCGCCCAGCGGCCATGCGGCGTGATGCAGGGTGCCGTCCCATTCCTCCAGCGTCAGCCACAGGCTGTCATCGGCACGCGGCGGCTCCATGATGCGCACTTCGCCGTGCAGGCGGTTGGGGTCGCCATGCGCGATATCGCCCAGGGTGCGCAAATTGGGCGGCTTGCCCACCCGCAGATAGGCGGTGCGGATGCGGTCGGGATAGCCGTCGTGGATGCGCAGGGTGAAATCCTTGAACTGGCGGCCGTAATCGCCGGTGCGCGGCGGCCCGGCCATGTACTCGGCCAGGGTAACGGTGAACGGCCCCACCTGCCGCGCGGGCAGGATGTGGGCGCCCAAGGGCGGCGCGGCGCGTTCCTTGAAATATTGCGGAAAGGCCACCAGCGGCAACACCAGGATCAGCGCCGACAGGTGGAAGCAGCTGCCACGCCACAGACGCCCGGCACGGGACAGAACGGCGCTCATTCCGCGGCCTCCGCGACCAGGGTTTCGTTCTGCTGTTCCGCCTTGCGGGCGGCCTGGGCGGTGCGCTTGAGCCAGATCACCGTGCCGCTGGCGACCATGGTGGACAGCAGGATGCCGAAGAAGGTCCAGATCAGCTTGACCCACAGCCCGCCGAAATTGCCGTAATGCAGGCTGGCATTGACCGACGAGATCACCTCGACCGGGCGCGCGATCGAGGCATCGCGGGTGGCGACCACGTCACCGCTGTAGGGATGCACCCACACCCCTTCCATCAGCAGCGGAAAGGCCGAGCGGCTGTAGACGGTGATGGTCCCCAGGGCGTGCTCGGGCAGGGCCAGATAATTGGGGGTGGCGCCGGGGCTGATCTGCCGCGCCGCCGCCAGGGCGCCGTCCAGGTCAAGGACCGGCAGGGGATCGCCGCCCACGCGCAGCGGCGCCTCGCGTCGAGGGATGTCGGGCGGCTCGACGCCCAGCGGCATGTGCAGATCGTACATGATGCCGCGCACCATGAACCACAGGCCGGTGATGGCGATCAGGATGACGAACCACAGCGTCCACGCCCCGGCCAGCCGGTGCAGATCGCCCCAGAACACCCGCGCGCCCTGGCTCAGGCGCAGGCGCGGCTGGGTATAGGCGCGCCAGAACCGCTTGTAGACCACCATGCCGGTGATCGCCGAGCCCAACATGGGGAAGCCCAGGGCGGTGACGGCGTACCAGCCGATAGCGGTGCCGCCGAACCACGGCATCAGCAGCCAGCCATGCAGCGCCACCACGAAATCCGAGAAGTTCAGGCCCTGGGCGACGCGCTGGACCTCGCCGCTGTAGGGATTGACCCAGGCGACACCACTGGCGATGTCGGGGGCATAGAACCGCACCCGCAGCGCCATATAGGGCTCGCCAAAGGCGATGCTGTCGATGGCGGCGCCGGGGATCTGGCGGCGGATGTCCTCGACGATGGCGTTGATGGGCTTGCGCTGGGCGCCGTCCTCGTGGACCGCCCGCACCGTGGGATCGATCAGCCACATGATCTCTTTGTCCACGGTGGCGATGGTGCCGGTGACGCAGACGAAGAACAGGAACACCCAGATGGGCATGGCCAGCCACGAATGCGCCAGGAACCACAGGCGGGTGCGCGATTTTCCCCGATTCACCTTTGTCGTCTCCCCATTGGGTTTGGCCTGCGGCAGCGACCGCAATCGCCCCCCTCATGAGACAAGACGAACGACAAAGGCGTTTCTTCACAGAAAAATGCAAAAGATTCGCAATTGCATGTCAGCCATTCCCGGAACGCGGGCGGCGCCGGGCGGCTTGACCAGTGTCAAGGAAGGGCGATCCTGGTCCGATAAGCTAATAATGCGTCGCACTTTCATAAAGGACCACCCCATGCATTCCATTTCCCGCCGCACCTTGCTGTCGGCGGCGCTGGCCGTGCCGCTGCTACCCACCACCAAGGTTCGGGCCGCCTTGCCGGAGCTGGTGCTGTGGGGACCGCCCGCCGGGCCGTCGGTGACGCTGATCCACGCCATCGCCTCGGGCCTGACCAAGCCGCTGGCCGACAAGGTGACCTTCAAATCCTGGCGTTCGCCCGACGAATTACGGGCGGGCCTGACCTCGCGCACCATGCAGGTGTTCATCCTGCCGACCCAAAGCGCCGCCAATCTGTTCAACAAGGGGCTGGGGGTGCGGCTGCTCAACGTCATGACCAACGGCCTGCTGTACATGGTGGCGGCAGACCCGGCGCTCGGCACCATCCCCGCCTGCAAGGGCCGGGTGGTGGCGGTGCCCTATCGCAACGACACGCCCGAAATCATCTTCCGCCACCTGCTGTCCTGGCACGGTCTGGACGGGGAAAAGGACCTGACCCTGCGCTATACCGGCTCGCCCATGGAGGCGGTGCAATTGCTGGCCACCGGCCGCGCCGATGCCGCCCTGCTGCCGGAACCGGCGGCCACCGCCGCCCTGCTGAGCAGCGGCAAGATCACCCGGCAATTGTACCGCACCATGGACATTCAGCAGGTTTGGGGTCAGGCCTCGGGCCTGGGACCGACGCTGCCACAGGCGGGCCTGGGCGTCACCGGGCAATTCCTGACCGAGCATCGCGACGTGGTCGAGGCGCTGCAAACGGCGTTGGAGCGGGCGGCGGCGGCGGTCAATGCCGATCCGGCGCGGGCGGCGGCCGATGCCTCGGCCGAGATGTGGATGCCAGAAACGGTCATCGCCCAATCCATCCCGCACAGCAATCTGGTGGCGACCCGCGCCGCCGCCGCCCGCCCGGCGCTGGAGGCGATGTACAAGGCGGTGGCCGAGGCCGACCCGGCCATCATCGGCGGCACGCTGCCCGCACCCGAGTTTTATCTCTGACATGGGCACGATCTTCGACCGTGCCGGACGTCTGGGCCGCTTTCTGTGGTCCGGCTGGGCGGGCATCGCCGGAATGGCGCTGTTCGCGGCATTGTGGCAGGCCGGGCACGAACGCTATGGCGCCTTCATCCTGCCCGCCCCCGCCGACACCTTCGCCCATGCCATGACGCTGCTGGAGCGGCCCGGCACCTGGGATTTGCTGGCGAAGACCGTGGGCCGCGCCATGGAAGGACTGGCGCTGGGCGTGCTGACGGGCACCCTGGGCGGACTGGCGGCGGGCTATTCCCCGGCCACCATGCGGCTGTCGCGGCCCATCCTGACCCTGGTGCTGGGGGTGCCGCCCATCGCCTGGATCGTGCTGGCCATGATCTGGTTCGGCTCGGGCGACGACACGGTGACCGTCACCGTGCTGATCGCCAGTACCCCGCTGATCTTCGTCAACACCGCCGAGGGCGTCATGACCCGCGACCGCGGCCTGGACGACATGGCCCGCGCCTTCGGCGGCGGCTGGCTGTTCCGCCTGCGCACCATCGGCCTGCGGCAGGTGGCAGCCTTTCTGTTCCCGGCGCTGACCGTGTCGTTGGGCTCGGCGCTCAAGGTGGCGGTGATGGCCGAGCTTCTGTCCAATATCGGCGGCATCGGCGGCGCCCTGGCCATGGCGCGGTCCAATCTGGACATCGTCGCCACCCTGGCCTGGATTCTGCTGACCGTCATGGCGCTGGTGGCGCTGGAATACCTGCTGCTGCGGCCATTCCAGGCCGAGTTCGACCGTTGGCGCGACGCCGCCCGCCCCTGGGGGGTGAAGCGGTAACAGGCTGCTGAAAAACTCGTCGCGTGGCGTTTTCACCCGATGCCGTCATGGCCGTGCTTGACACGGCCATCCACGCGGCGCAGCAGAATTACTATTGGAACCAATGACTTGTGCTGACGCACATGGATGCCCGGATCAAGTCCGGGCATGACGAAAAAGGCGCGGATAGGTCGAAACGAGCTTTTTCCGCAGCTTGTTGAAGGACGGAAATCCCACCCCGCTTGACCAAAGACAAGTTTTCCCATCGCCCTGACATGATATTGCAACTCACTTTCATTTGCATAACGGAGGGTGACATGAGCTGGAGAGGTATGCTGCGGACGGGCACCGCATTGGTGGGCGTTTCCGTGTCCACGACGCTGGCATCGGGCGCCTGGGCGCAATCGGCCACCCCCGGCTCGGTCATCCAGCTGGAGGCGGTCGCCGTCGAGGGTCAGGCCCAGGACGACGCCGCCCGCAAGCTGGAAGCCATCCCCGGCGGCGTGTCGCGTGTCACCGCCGACCAGCTTGAGGGCAAGGCCAACGTCACCACCGGCGACGCCCTGGCGGGCGTGCCCGGCGTGGTGGTGCAGAACTTCTTCGGCGGCAACGACCAGCCGCGCATCCAGATTCGCGGCTCGGGCCTGCAACAGAATCCGGTGCAGCGCGGCATCCTGGTGCTTCAGGACGGCCTGCCCATCAATCAGGCCGACGGTTCCTACATCGTCGGCCTCGCCAATCCGCGCGGCGCCGACACTGTCGAGGTCTATCGCGGCTACACCGCCAACCGCCTGGGCGCCACGGTGCTGGGCGGCGCGCTGAACTTCACCTCGCCCACCGGCTCGACCGCGCCGGGGGTGGAAGTGGGAATCGAGGCGGGCAGCTTCGGCCAGTTCAACACCTCGGCCCAGGCGGGCGCCAAATCGGGCGAGGTGGACGGGCTGGCCCAGATCAGCACCAGCCGCCGCAGCGGCTATCGCGACTATAACGATTCCGAACGGGTGACCTTCGACGTCAATGGCGGCGCCCGCCTGAACGATGCGGTGACCACCCGCTTCTTCGCCGGATACACCGATCTGGAATTCGACGTTTCCGGTCCGCTGCCGAAAAGCCTGCTGGAATCGCGGTCGCGCAGCGTCTATGCCGGTCCCGGCACCGGATTGGGCGCCGGTCCCAACGTCATCCGCGACCTGCCCCAGCGCGAGGCGACGCAATTGCGCCTGGGCAACCGCACCTCGGCGACGCTGGGGGCGCACGTCATCGATGCCGCCTTGGGCTACACCTACACCGACGACGAATTCCGCTATCCCATCTCGGCGGGCGTACAGGCCACCGACAGCAACGACGTCAATCTGGTGCTGCGCTACGCCTATTCCCCCGATGCCAGCCAGCCGCTGCCGCTGTTCGAAAGCAGCCTGCGCTACGCCATCGGCAAGGCCGAGCGCGAGTATTACATCAACCGCAACGGCAGCACCGGCGCACTGTTCGGCCGCAACGACCTGGAATCCTCGACCCTGTCGGTCAATGCCGGGATGAACCTGCCGCTGGCCCAGGACGTGACCCTGTCGCCGTCGCTGACCCTGGCCCGCGCCAGCCGCGACAACGACGACACCTACGGCGCCGCCACCCGCCCCACCTATAACGCCGTCAGCGGTAGCTCGGGCAGTCAGACCGCCAAGGACACCAGCTATTCCCACGACTATACCGGCTTCAGCCCGGCGCTGGGCCTGTCGTGGCGGCCGCAGCAGGATCACATGCTGTTCGGCGCCGTCAGCCGTACCTTCGAACCGCCGACCCATGACGATCTGCTGGCCACCAATGGCGGCACCCCCAACACCAGCGCCACCGGCTTCGTCACCCCCGACCTGGACGCCCAGACCGGCACCACGGTGGAAACCGGCTGGCGCGGAAAGATGGGCAAGGTGGGTATCGACGCCGGAACCTATTATTCCTGGCTGAAGAACGAAATCCTGAGCCTGCGCGATGCCAGCGGCGTATCGCTGGGCGCCATGAACGCCGAGGAAACCCGCCATTTCGGCATCGAGCTGGGCGGCAATGCGCAAATCCTCGACGATCTCGGGCTGCGGCTGGCCTACACCTATCAGAACTTCCGCTTCCATGACGATCCGGTGCGCGGCGACAACCGCCTGGCCGGGGCGCCGCGCCACCTGATCAACGCCGTACTGCATTACGACGCCACCGCCGATCTGTGGTTCGAGACCGAGGTCAAATGGTCGCCGACCAAGATCCCGGTGGACAACATGAACACCCTGTACGCCGATCCCTATGCCACGGTGTCGCTGCGCACTTCGTACGGGCTGACCGACAGCGTCCGGCTGTACGGCGAGGCGCGCAACATCTTCGACGAGACCTACGCCTCCTCGACCCTGGTGGTGGATCAGGCCCAGGCCACCCAGGCGGCCTTCATCCCCGGCGACGGCCGCGCCTTCTATGCTGGCGTCAAGGCGAAGTTCTAGACCATGGAGCAACCGCCGCTGTCGCTGGTCCGCGTGGACCATTCCTATCTGGGACGCACCGTTCTGTCGGGTATCTCGCTGACGGTCGCGGCGGGTGAGGTGGTGGCGCTGGTCGGCCCGTCCGGCTGCGGCAAAAGCACCCTGGCCCATATCGCGGCCGGGGTGACGGCGCCGCTGCGCGGACAGGTCGAACGCCGTTACCACCGCCATGGCATGGTGTTCCAGGAACCGCGCCTGCTGCCCTGGGCGACGGCGCGGCAGAACATCGCCTATCCGCTGCGCCGCACCGGCCTGAACCGGGCCGAGCGGCGGGCGCGGGTCGAGGCGGCGGCGGCGCGGGTGGCGCTGGACCCGCACGATCTCGACAAATACCCGGCCGAGCTGTCGGGCGGCATGCGCCAGCGTGCCGCCATCGCCCGTGCCCTGGCGGTGGAGCCCGACTTCGTCTATTTCGACGAACCCTTCACCGCCCTGGACGTGGCGCTGAAGCGGCGCATGCAGAATCTGGTGATCGAGGCGGCGCGGGCGGTGCATTTCAGCGCCCTGTTCATCACCCATGACCTGACCGAGGCCGTCCGCATCGCCCACCGCGTGGCGGTGATGGATGCCCACGGTCAGGGCATCACCGGCGAGCGCCGCGTCCCCGGCCAGCCGGGCGAGCGCGACGAGCACGATCTGCACCGGCTGGTCACCACCCTGCTGACCGAGGATTCCCTGTTCCGGCATATCCACGACGTGGATGAAAGGCGCCTGCCATGAACCGCCTGAGCATCCTGGGCGACGAGGGCTTCCGCCTGTTCTTCCCGTTGGCCGCCCTGCACGCCGCATTGTGGCCCGCCGCCTGGACCATCCTGCACGGTCTGGACATGCCGCTGGGCGGCGCCGTGCCGCCGTCGGTGTGGCATGGCGGCGAGATGATGCTGGGCACCTTCGGCGCCGCCCTGATCGGCTTCATCACCACGGCGGTACCGGAATGGACCGACACGCCCCGCCCCCAGGGCAAACGCCTGTTCCGGCTGGCGGCGTTGTGGGGATTGGGACGGCTGGCCGGGTTCCTGGGCGGCGATACCGCCGGAATTGTCGCCGCCATCGCCGATTCCGCATGGCTGCTGTGGCTGGTGCAATACGTAATCCGCAGTTGGGCCGCCCGCCCCCAGGCCAAGCTGCTGGGCGTGCTGTCCTGGCTGTCGCTGCTGGTGGCCGCCGCGCTGGTTTTGCGCCTGGGCTTCGCCCTGGGCGATTGGGAATTGGCACAACGGGCGCTGATGGTCACCGGGCTGGTGTTCGTCGGGCTGCTGGGGCTGATCCTGGCCCGCATCACCGTGCCGATCACCAACATCGTGCTGGATGCCAGCCGCCAGACCTCGCCCTTCCGCCCCCATCCCGGCCGCGTCAATCTGGCGCCCGGTCTGGCCTTTGTCGCCGCCTGCGGCGTAGCCGCCGATCTGTCGCCCGCCATCACCGCCTATCTGCTGATCGCGGCGGGCGCCGCCTTCCTGGACCGCGTCGCCGAGGCCTTCGTCGGCCGTGAATTCCTGCGCACCGAATTGCTGTTCCTGGCCGGATCGGCCACCCTGTCGGGCGCCGGGCTGATCCTGGCCGGGGCGGCGCGGCTGGGCGCCCCCTTCGCCGGGATTCCCGCCCTGCATGTGGCGTTCATGGGCGGATTGGGCGTGGGTGTGCTGGGGGTGTTTTCCATCGCCGGGCTGATGCACAGCGGCCGCGCGCTGCCGCTACCGCGCGCCTGCCGGGCCGCCCTGGGGCTGATGGTCACGGCGGTGGCGGTGCGCGTCCTGCCCGAATTGCTCCCCACCCTGCCCGTCTTGCCCGGCCCCCGCCACGCGGTGGCAGCGTTGCTGTGGGCGGCGGCCTTCCTGGTGTGGCTGCGGGCCTATTGGCCATTTCTCTCCACCCCGAAAAACAAAACCGCCTGACCGGGTTTCCCCGGTCAGGCGATTTCATACCAATCGGCCAATGCATTGGCCGGTTGTATTGCCCCTCGCCGGGCGCGGGCATCCGCCCGCTTGGCCGCGGCCTCAATGGCCGCAGGATACCGGCGATCAGTCGCGGCGGGCGCCGGTATGGACGATGGTGCCCACATGCTCGCCGCGCAAGGCGGCGGTCAGGCGGCCGGGAACCAGACCGTTGATCACCTGCACCTTCTCGATGTGGCGGGCATTGGCCATCACCTCCAGCACGGCGCGGTCGAACGGCAACGGGCTATCCTGCTTCGCCAGATCGGCATAGCCGATTTCGCGCAGCAATTGCGCCTTGTCGCCGCCGGGGGCGTTGGGATCGGCGGTGTAGACGCCGTCCACGTCCTCGACGATGGTCAGACCGGCGGCGCCCAGGGCGTCGGCCAGCAGGAAGGCGCCGGAATCGCCCCGGTGCTGCGGAATGCGCGAGCCGGGGAATTCATGGTGATGGTAGGGCGGAAAGGCGCTGCCGACCACGGCGCGGGCCGCTTGCAGGTGGATGGCCAACTGGCTGGCGATGGTCGGATGTTCCACATAGGACACACCGTCGGGCGACAGCATCGAGGCCAGGATATGGCCGTTCTGCCCGGCCTCGCTGGCGGCCAGCGGCGCCAGCGAGCCCACCGGCAGGCCCAGGTCCAGGCCGACGCCGAAAAGATGGCGGGCGCGGATACCGGCACCGGTCAGGATCAGCAGGCGATGCTCGGGCAGCAGCTTGCGGATTTCATCGACGATGGGAAGGATGGCCTCGGCGCCGCGATCCATGATGGAGCGGCCACCGATCTTGACCACTTGCAACCAGGGCAGCAGGCGGATGGGGCGCACGCCCGCCACCGGGCGGGTCAGGCTGCCGTCCAGCAGGGTCTGGCTGGCGAGCGGCGAGGAGACATGCTTGATGGTGTTGGTCTGTTCGGACATGGCGCGGTTCCTCTAGCTCGCGGTGATGATGGTGCCGACGTGCTCGCCAGCCAGCGCGCGGGTCAGATTGCCGGGAACCAGACCGTTGACCACCTGCACCTCGCGGATGTGGCGGGCGTTCTTCAGCAGGTCCAGCACCGGGAATTCCAGAATGGAATCCTGCAGGCCCGAGGCCTTCATCTCGTCCACCGAAATCTTGGGAATGAAGGTGGCGTTCTTCGCGGTCTTGGGATTGGCGGTGTAAAGGCCGTTCTCGTCCTTCACATAGATCATCTGCTTGCAGCCGAATTGCTCGGCCAGCAGGAAGCAGCCCGCATCGGTGCGATAGGGCGGGATCACCCCTTCGGCGGCCGGGCGCATCCACAGCTTGTAGGGCGGCATGCCGCTGAAGATCACCGCGTTGACTTCGGCCAGATACAGCGGCACCGCCGACAGACCGGCGCCGTCCACGGTGACGATACCGTGCTTGGCCATCAGCTGCCCCAGCATGATGGCGTTCTGATCGGCCACCGAGGCGCCCAGTTGCGACAGCACACCGGCGGGCAGGTTCAGCCCGGCGGCGATGGAATAGAGATGGCGGGCACGGGTTCCGGCGCCGGTGCCGATCAACAGCTTGTGCTGCTTACGGGCGGCGACGATTTCGTCCACCAGGGGATAAACGGCGGCGCGGCCGCGATCGATCATGCTTTGGCCGCCGATCTTGATCACGGTGGCGTCGGGCAGGATGCGGAAATCCGCCGCCTGTTCTGCCGCCGTCAAAAGCTGCGAATCGGTCAGCGACCGCTGCATGAGGAGCGCTTCCAACTCCGCGGTGGTGTTGCTCATGGATTTGCCTTTCGTCTTTGCAAATCGGCGAAATGTGCAACCGGACCCGCTAGCGGCACCTTGCCGGTCCAGGACATTCCGCGTCACCAGGGTTGACGGGTCATGGGGTGCTCTCCCGAAACGGGAAAGCACGGCACCATAGAAAGGCACCGCACCCTTTTCGTCAACACTTTCGCAAGGACAGGAAGCTGCCATGCAAATAAAGAAGACTTATTACAAAGACTACATAACGACCGCTATTTACCAAGACAACAGATCGGAATGACATCCAGGGTTTCACGCCGCCTTCGGGCCATAACCGGCGCGCTCGTTCAGCTTCGCCAGCAGCTTTTCCGCCGCCTCGCTGATCACCGTGCCCGGCGGGAAGATAGCGGTGGCACCGGCGGCATACAGTTCATCCCAATCCTGGGGCGGGATGACGCCGCCGACCACGATCATCATGTCCTCGGCGCCCAGCTTGCGCAGTTCCTCCTTGAGCTGCGGCACCAGGGTCAGATGCCCGGCGGCCAGCGACGAGGCGCCGATGATGTGGCAATCGTTTTCCACCGCCTGCCGCGCCGCTTCCGCCGGGGTCTGGAACAGCGGGCCGACGTCCACGTCGAAACCCAAATCGGCGAAGGCGGTGGCGATGACCTTTTGTCCACGGTCGTGGCCGTCCTGGCCCATCTTGGCGACCATGATGCGTGGGCGGCGGCCGTCGCGGGCGCGGAAGTCCTCGACCAGCGCCTGAACCTTGGCGACACGGTCGGAACCGCGTGACGCCTCGCCCGCATAGACGCCGCTGATGGTGCGGATTTCCGCCTTGTGGCGGCCATAGACCTTTTCCAGGGCCAGCGAGATTTCGCCGACACTGGCCCGCGCCCGGATGGCCTCCACCGCCAGCCCCAGCAGATTGCCGGAACCGGTCTGGGCGGCGTTGGTCAGGGCGTCAAGCGTTTGCTGGCAGCGCACGCTGTCGCGCTCGGCCCGCAATTTCTCAAGCTGGGCGATCTGCTGCGCCCGCACAATGGTGTTGTCCACCTTGAGCACGTCGATGCTCTCGGCTTCGTCCAATTGGTACTTGTTGACGCCGACCACCGTCTGGCGCCCGGAATCGATGCGGGCCTGGGTGCGGGCGGCGGCTTCCTCGATGCGCATCTTGGGAATGCCGGTCTCGATGGCCTTGGCCATGCCGCCCTTCTGCTCGACCTCCTGGATATGTTCCCAGGCGCGGGCCGCCAGGTCGCGGGTCAGCCGCTCCACATAATACGCCCCGCCCCAGGGGTCGATTACCCGGCAGGTGCCGCTTTCCTGTTGCAGGAAAAGCTGGGTGTTGCGGGCGATGCGGGCCGAGAAATCGGTGGGCAGGGCCAGCGCCTCGTCCAGGGCGTTGGTGTGCAGGGATTGGGTGTGGCCCTGGGTCGAGGCCATGGCCTCGATACAGGTGCGGGTCACGTTGTTGAACACGTCCTGCGCCGTCAGGCTCCAGCCCGAGGTCTGGGAATGGGTGCGCAAGGACAGCGACTTGTCGCTTTTCGGGTCGAACTGCTTCATCAGCTTGGCCCACAGCATGCGGCCCGCCCGCATCTTGGCGACCTCCATGAAGAAGTTCATGCCGATGGCCCAGAAGAACGACAGGCGCGGCGCGAACTGGTCGATGCTCATGCCGGTCGCCATGCCGGCGCGGGCGTATTCGACGCCGTCGGCCAGGGTATAGGCCAGTTCCAGATCGGCGGTGGCCCCGGCCTCTTGCAGGTGATAGCCGGAAATGGAAATGGAGTTGAATTTCGGCATGTGCTCCGCCGTATAGGCGAAGATGTCCGAAATGATGCGCATGCTGGGCTTGGGCGGATAGATATAGGTGTTGCGGACCATGAACTCCTTCAGGATGTCGTTCTGAATGGTCCCCGACAGCTTGTCAGCCGATACCCCCTGCTCTTCCGCCGCAACGATATAGCCCGCCAGCACCGGCAGCACGGCGCCGTTCATGGTCATGGACACGCTCATCTGGTCCAGCGGGATGCCGTCGAACAGCACCTTCATATCCAGGATGGAATCAATGGCGACACCCGCCATCCCTACATCACCCGGCACGCGCGGGTGATCGGAATCGTAGCCGCGATGGGTGGCGAGGTCGAAGGCCACCGACAGGCCCTTCTGCCCCGCCGCCAGATTGCGGCGATAGAAGGCGTTGGATTCTTGGGCGGTGGAGAAACCGGCATATTGCCGCACCGTCCACGGCTGGTTGACATACATGGTGGGATACGGCCCGCGCAGGAACGGCGCCAGCCCCGGCAGCGTCTCCAGATGGTCCAGCCCGGCCAGATCGGCGGCGGTGTACAGCGGCTTGACGTCCAGCAATTCCGGGGTCTGCCACAGGGCTTCTTCCGGCATCTTCCCGGTCTCGGCCAGGAAGCGGGTGCGCCACGCCTGGAAATCGCTGTCGGTATCGCTGCCCAGGGCGATCTTGGTGAAATCGGGGAAAGTGGACATCACAGGGCGACTCCCAGATCGGCCAAGGTGGTACGCAGGATGGCGAGCACGTCGCAGCCCACCGAGATGAAATTATCGACACCCGCCGCCGCATAGGCATCGCGCTTGTCGCCGGGACTGCCCGCCAGGAACAGAATCTTCACCCCCGCGTCCTTGAGCGCGCGGGCAAAGGTTTCCGCATGCTCCTCGTATTGGGCATCGCCGCCGCACAGCACGGCGATACGGGCGCCGCTGTCCTTGAACGCCTGGACGCAGCTTTCCGCGTCCTTGAAGCCGGAATTGCCCAAGGCCTGGATGCCGCCCGCCTCGAAGAAATTCTTGGCATAGGTGGCACGCGCCGTGTGTTGCGCCACCCGCCCCAGATTAGCCAGGAACACCAGAGGCCACGCGCCGGTGGCCGCCTTGTGGGCATCGGCGGCATCGCGCAGCGCCTCGAAACTTTCGGCATGGCGATGACGCGGCAGGGCAGGAATGGACAACCCCACCCCCTCGGCCAGGGCAGCGGCCATGCGGCCGATGCTGACGCCTTGCTCGGCGGCATCCACCAGGGCCTCCAGGCTGTCGGCGCGGAATTTGGGAACCTCGACCCGCGCGGGCGCCAGCCGCACCGACGCCTGCATGCGCAATTCCGCCAGATCGGGGGCCGGGCGTTCCACCGCCTGCTCCAGGATGTTGGGGAATTCGTTGATGCCGGTCAGCGAATCCTTGCGCCGGGCGATGTTCTTTTCCCGCAGGGCCCAGGACGCCGCCACTTGCCCGGCCCACCAGCCGTCCAGCAGCACGGTGGCCATGCCGCCCCGCCCCTCGATGTCCTGGAACAGCGCCCAGGCGGCATCGGCCAATTGCCGGGTCAGCGCCTCGACGTACCACGAGCCGCCCGCCGGGTCGGCCACCTTGGTCAGCGAGGATTCCTCTTGCAGCAGAACCTGGGAATTGCGGGCGATGCGGCGGGCGAAATCGTCCGACGGCCCCAGCATGGCGTCGAACGGCGCCACCGCCACGGAATCGGCGCCGCCCACTCCGGCGGCGAACGCAGCGACGGTGGTGCGCAGCATGTTCACCCAGGGATCACGGCGCGACAGGATGCGGTCGGCGGTGCGGGCATGCAGACGCATGGCCCGCGCCGGCGGCGTGGCGCCGCACACTTCCGTCACCCGCGCCCACAACAGCCGCGCCGCGCGCAGCTTGGCGATGGTCAGGAACTGATCGCAGCCCACCGACAGGGTAAAGGCCATCTGGCGGCAGGCGGTGTCGATCTCGACCCCGTGTTCGGCCAGAGCCCGCAGATAGGCCAGACCGGTCGCCAAGGCGGCGGCCAAATCCTGGGCCTCGGTGGCACCCGCGTTGTAATGGGCGCTAGTGTCCACCCCCACCGCCGTGACGTTGGGCCAGTGCTCCGCCGTCCAGGCGGCCAGCCCGGCCATGCGCGACAGTGCCCGCTCCAGCCCCTGCCCCAGCACACCGCCCGCCGCCAGCACGCCTAGCGGATCGGCGTTGAAGGCGCCGCGCGCCTGGGCCGGGGTGATGCCGCGATTGCGCCACAGCGCCGTCAGCAAGGCGGCGGCGGGCTCGGCCTGGGCGCCCGCTTCCAGCGACAGCGGCACCATGTCCAGATAGATGCCGCGCAGGGCGCGGTCCAGATCGTCGATGGAATAGACCATGGCGCCGTCCACGCCCGCCCCATCCTCGGCCCGTGGATCGTCACCGTCCAGCCCATGCCGCGCCGCACGGTCCAGCCGCAGGGTCAGGGCGGTGGTGCCGCGCGCCAGATCGGTCAGCATGGCGGCGTTGATTTGGGCCGGATCGGCGGCGGCATGCTCGGTGCGGATGGCCCAGCCCTCGCCCCCCGCCGTGGCGCCGCGCGTATAGGGCGCCAATCCCGGCAAACCGTTTTCCGCCGGGCTGTCGGCGCGGGTGTAGAGCGGCTGCACGGCGATGCCCTCGTACAGCGGCGTCACCAGCTTCTTGTCGAACGGCGCCCCCTTCAGCGCCTTGTCCACCGCCGCCAGCCATTGCTCGCGCGTGGGTGTGGGGAAATCCGCCGCCAGGGACAGTGCCGGTTCGCTCATGATGGACGCCTCCTTGCTTTATTCGCAACATACGCAAGTCTTCTGGACGGAACACCCGCGAAAGGGCTAATTATTGCAAGCGGCCCCGGCCATTTTTGCGGATTTTGCGGATGAAAAAGGTCTTTGCCGGTGTCCGGCTGAAGCGTCTGCGTGAGGAAAAGCGCCTGACCCAGGCGGCATTGGCCCGCGCGCTGGATCTGTCCACCACCTACGTCAACCAGCTAGAGCACGACCAGCGGCCGCTGACCCCGGCGGTGGTGGACAAGATCGCCCAGGTGTTCGGCACCGCCATCCCGCTGGACGAGGATGCCGAGGCGCGGCTGGCGGGCGAGTTGCGCGACGCCCTGGCCGAGATGGGCGAGGCCGTCGCCCAGGCGGAAATCCGCCAGCTTGCCACCACCATGCCCGCTTTGGGCCGCGCCGTGCTGAACCTGCACCGCCGCTACCGCCAAACGCTGGAGAAATCCGAGGCATTGGCCGCCGGGCTGGAACAGCGCGGCCAGTCCATGACCGCGCTGATGCCGCACGAGGAAGTGCGCAATTTCTTTTACGACCGCCGCAACCACATCGCCGAACTGGACGATGCCGCCGAATTGCTGTTCCAGCGCCATGGCTTGAAAGCGGGCGACATGGAGCGCGGGTTGGAAAACCTGCTGGCCCAGGCGCACGGCATCACCGTCCGCCACCAGGACGGCATCGGCCACCGCCGCTATGACCGCGCCGCCCGCATCCTGACCCTGCCGCCCAACCGCTCGCCGGGACAGCAGGCGTTCCAGATGGCGACGCAATTGGCCTTCCTGACCCAAGGCACGCTGCTGGACGAGTTGACCCGGCGCGGCAAGTTCAGCGGACCCGAGGCGCGGTCACTGGCCCGCATCGGTCTGGCCAATTACTTCGCGGGCGCCCTGGTGCTGCCCTATGGCCTGTTCCTGGCCTCGGCCGAGGAACTGCGCTACGACATCGACCTGCTGGGCGGCCGTTTCGGCATCGGCTTCGAAACGGTGTGCCACCGCCTGTCCACCCTGCAACGGCCGCGCTCGCAGGGGGTGCCGTTCTTCTTCGTGCGCGTCGATCGGGCGGGCAACATCTCGAAGCGGCAATCGGCCACCGATTTCCACTTCTCGCGCGGCGGCGGCACCTGTCCGCTGTGGAACGTCTACGAAGCCTTCGCCAGTCCCGGCCGCATCCTGACCCAGATGGCGCGCATGCCCGACGACCGCACTTATCTGTGGATCGCCCGCACCGTGTCGCACCGCACCGGCGGCTGGGGGGCGCCGGGCAAGGATTTCGCCATCGGCCTGGGCTGCGACATCCGCCACGCCCATCGGCTGGTCTATTCGCAAGGCCTGGACCTGGCCGATCCCAGCGCCGCCACCCCCATCGGCGGCGGTTGCCGGGTATGCGAGCGCGCCACCTGTCCGCAGCGGGCTTTTCCGGCGGTGGGGCGCCCGCTGGCGGTGGACGAGAACCGCAGCCAGCCGGAACCCTATGCCGCCGCCATGCTTGACACCTAGGGGCGGCCCCCATACCGTCGGCCCCGGTTACGGTCTTCGGGCGCCCCGCGTCCGAAGCTAAGAGGGAAGCCGGTGCGAAACCGGCGCTGCCCCCGCAACTGTCAGCGGCGAGCCGCCGTCCAACATGCCACTGGGTCATTCCGGGAAGGCGGACGGCAGCCACAACCCGCGAGCCAGGAGACCTGCCGCAACCCATTGTCAACGTCGTCGGGCGGGGTGTCCCGGTGGGGTGAGTGCGCCCTGTCGGCGCGCCTGCTCGGATGCCCGCCCCTGCCAGGAAAAAGGTGCGCGCATGCCGGTTCCCGCCGATCCCGAATCCGCCGACAACGTCATCCGCCTGAACTTCGCCGCCCGGCCAGTCCCTGCCCTGCCTCCGCCCGTCCCGCCCCTGATGCTGGAGGTCCGCGCCGATGGCTGGAAGCTGCACACCGGTGGCCGTGCCCTGGATGCCGACGACCTGACCGCCGCCGCCGACATGCTGCGCGATATCGCACGGTCGCTGGCCGCAATGGCCCGCGACGCCGCCGGACAGCCCGCCCAAAGCTGCATCGCCGAATTCGTGTTGTACGAAACCGGCGGCATCGACCATTGGGTGGCAGAGGGCGCCGATCGCTCCCGCCTACGCCTGGGACTGCGCACCGCCATCGGCACCATCCGCGAGTCATAGAGCCAGCAACCATTAAGATATAGTTGACTCATATAAACAACTAGATGTAACGATTATTACAGCATGAAGGTTCCCCGATGGGCAAACCCCAGGGGATTAAAACGGGAACACGGTGAGGACGACCCGAACGGGACCGAATCCGTGGCTGCCCCCGCAACTGTAAGCGGCGAGCCTCCGTCCATCAAAGCCACTGGGACAATCCCGGGAAGGCAGGACGAAAGCGACGACCCGTGAGCCAGGAGACCTGCCTCGTGCCGTCGCCCATTCGACCGAGCGGGGTGCATCGGCGATAAGGAAGTTTCTTCCGGACGTGGTGACGAGTCCATTCGTCGTCCCGTTCGGAATCCGGGTATCCCGCTTTCCGACAGGACTCCTGCCCATCACCGCCCATCGGGCGGAACGGGCGCTTGCGCGAACGGCACCAGCCGTTCGCCGGAGGGGTTCGCGCGTGCCGTTTCATCGCCCATTGCTTGCCGGGCTTCTGGCCCTGCCCTCTTTTTCCGCCGCCCTGGCGCAGACCGCCGATGAGCCGATGGTGGTGGTCATGGAGCCGGTGGAGGTCAGCGCCAAGCGTGAACGTATCGAAGACACCCTGTCACCCGGCGTGGTCTCAGTCGCCTATCCCGATTCCGTCAAGGGCGAACAGAAATCCCTACCGGAATTGCTGGACCAGATTCCCGGCGTTTATGTGCGCCGGGTGGCGGGCACCGGCCAGTACACCACCGCCAGCATCCGCGGCAGCGCTCCCAGCCAGGTGAACGTCTATATCGACGGCGTGCCCATGAACCTGTCCAGCGAGACGGCGGTGGACCTGTCCACCATCCCGATCACCAACGTGGAACGGGTCGAGGTTTATCGCGGCACCACGCCCGCCCGCTTCTCGGGGGCACCGCTGGGCGGCGCCATCAACATCGTCACCAAGAAGCCCCAGGGCATGGGCGGCAACGTCTCGTTCGGCGTGCGCTCCTGGGGCGGGCGCCAGGCTGGCAGCAGCATCACCGGGCCATTGCTGGACGGATCGCTGCTGGTCGGCATCGACAGCGACCGCTCGCAAGGCGACTTCAAATACGACGACCTGACCGTCAAACGCCTGGACGGCATCGTCCACGGCGACGGCACCCGCCCCAGCAAGGTCATCACCGTGCCGGTGTCCCGCCACCGTATGAACAACGATGCGCAAAAGGACAACATGCTGGTGAAGTGGCAGGACGACCGCTTCGTCGCCAAGTGGGCCTACACCTACATGGACCGGGCCATGCCCACGCGCATTTCCAACAACCCTGCCTATCCGGAGCATATGCAGGATCTGCCATGGGCCCAGACGGGAACGCACGAGCGCAACCGGCAAAAGCAGGCTCAGCACGAAGCGGTGTTGGGCTGGCGCGAGGAGATGGACGACCTGACCCTTGGCCTGACCCTGAATTACATGAATCAGGACAAGATATTCCGGAACGAGGACAACACCGCCGTCAACGGTGTCGGCCGGTCCTGGTCGAAATACCTGACCCGCCGCTATGGCGGTTCGGCGGATGCCAGCTATTCGCTGGGCGAGGATTGGCCGCTGGCGCACCTTCTGGAAATCCACGGCGAACGCTACCGCGAAACCCTGCATGCAGATGCCAGCCAGTTGACCGCCGCCTCGGATTACATCCGCGAATTCGGGCGGCGCATGACCCGTGTCCAGGCCCAGGACACCATCACCGTCGGAATCCTGGACGATCTGCAGATCACCCCCATCGGGCGTCTGGAAAAGCTTGACGGCCCGGCCATCGGTAGCAGGTGGTCTCCCACCGGCGGCCCCAGCGGCGATTACGGCTGGAAGCCGACGGGAACCATCGCCGTAAAGAAGCAACTTCCAGAGGGTTGGCAGGTCTATGGCAGCTACGGCACCTATAACCGCTATCCCAATTTCTACGAAATCTACGGCGATGGCATCAACGTGGTGCCCAATGCCGACAGCACCGGCAAGGCGGTGCCGCTGCAACGGGAATTCGGCCGCAACACCGACATCGGCACCGGTTGGGACGGCAAATTGGGCGGCGATTTCAGCGGCGGCTTCCGTCTGACCTATTTCGAGCGCAAGACCGAAAACGCCATCACCTATTACGCCACGCCGCTGGCCGCCAAATACGTCAATTCCGGCGACACCTTCCAGCACGGCGCCGAGTTCGAGGGCAACCTGGCCTGGGGCAAACGGGCGGACCTTCAGCTGGCACTGACCCGGCAGGAAGGCTGGTACCGCAATGGCGGTTGGTACTATTTCGGCGGCACGCCGTCCTCGGCGCGGGCGGGCGGCATCACGCGCACGCTGAATTCCCCCAACGTCATCGCCAATGCCCGGCTGAACCTGCATTTCCTCGAAGGTGACCTGACCACCTATTTCGAGGGGAAGTACACCGGTCGCAACTACATCGACACCACGACCTTCGAACGCCCGCTGACCACCTTCGACACCGGTCTGCATTACAGGTTTCCTGCCGGATTCCGCCTTTCGGCAGGAATCAGCGACCTGTTCAACCAGGGGCCGAAGCAAAGCCTCTCAGGCGCCCAGCCCCATACCTATACGTGGCGGCCGAAACGGCCATCGGGCGTTTCCTATTCCGATTGGGTCAAATACTACACAGTCAACGAAAGTTATGAAATTGACCCAAACGTTCTGTACCCACAACAAGGAAGGACAATATACGCAACACTAACATTCACATTCTAAAACACAAAACAGGAGATGAAAATGACGGACACTTTTGCCGCATACAGTGTTTACGCCTATAATTCTCAAGGCATCGGCATCGGAATGGCCGGAACCATCTATGACGATGGCGCCAACGTAACACCGGACCCGGACCTGAAGACCGGCCTGAACGGCGACCCCAAGGTCGAGGGCTTCACCAACGCTGGCGGCAATTTGTCCGTCGCCGTCACCGATTATGCCGGGACCGTCGATCGGCCGGTCTACATCTATCAGGCCGACGACCGCAGTTTGCTTGGCACCACCACCTGGGCGGCCGTGGACAATCTGTATTCCCTGGTGACGGTCGGCAGCTATCTGTACGCCATCGATTACGACAACGCCCGAGTGGTCGAAATCAATCCGGGAACCTATGCCCAGACCGGCGTTTCCTACACCCTGGCCAGCGGCCTGATCCCCAGCGGCTATACCGCCCACGGCCAGGGTCTGATCGAAATCGGCGGCGTGCTGTACGGCCTGTTCACCTTCGTGACAGCGGATTGGTCCACCTATGCCGACAGCCTGCTGGTGCGTTTCGCCATCGCGCCGGGCACGTCCATCACGGTCGCCAGCAGCAACGGCGGTTTCGCCCGGAACGCCTTTGCCATGGCGGCCTGCGGCACCGACCTGTACGTAGCGGCCATCGGCGGCAGCCAGGGATCGTCGGGCACGCCCAACCCGGCCTCGCGCCTGCAAAAGATCAATGCCGCCGCCGCCAATCTGGGTACCGCCGCCATCGTCGACGTGATGAGCCCCAGCGTCGCCTATCCCTATGAATTCCGCGACATCAGCTTCGACGGCTCCACGGCCTACATCCTGATGGGAACCTACAACGCGTCGTGGCAATTGGCGGGCAAGCTGGTCAAGACCAGCGACTTCTCGACTTTCACCACGGTGAACGATTTCAGTGGCGGTGCCAGCGGGTATTTCTGGTCGGCGCAATACACCGCCGATAATGACCGCATCTGGTTCGCCCGCGGCAATCAGATCCTGATCTATGCGGCATCCAATCTGGCGACGGCGCCCACCGCCCTGACCCTAAGCGTCGGCAGTCTGCTTTCCAGCGGTGAGGTCTACGACAACCTCAACGACCTGTCCTATGTGGGGGCCTTGGGCAGCCGCCGCAATCTTCGCGGCTACCGGTCGCCGTTGCAGGCCTCGCGCACGCCGCGCGCCGCCCAAGGCCGCGCCCTGGCCGCGGGACGCCCGGAACTGACCGACGAGGAACTGGCCTCGCTGGCCTGACATCCGGCGGCAAAGGCCGCCGCCCGGCGGGGCGGCGGCCACGCCGACCAAAAGACATAATTGACAGCCGTTCGATGGCTGTGCGATTCCAGCCGTCACGTGAAGGTTCCCCGTTGGGCAAAACCCAGGGGATTAAAACGGGAACACGGTGAGGACGACCCAATCGGGGCCGAAACCGTGGCTGCCCCCGCAACTGTGAGCGGCGAGCGCTCGTCCGAAATTGGCCACTGGGCTTTTCCCGGGAAGGCTGGACGAACGCGAGGACCCGCAAGCCAGGAGACCTGCCTCACGTCGTCGCCCATCCGTCTGAGCGGGGTGTCTCAGCGGTAAGGAAGTCTCTTCCGAGCGTGGTGGCGTTTGCATTCGTCGTCCCGTTCGGAGTCCGGGCATTCCCCTTCTCCGACAGGATCGAACAAGGCCGCGTGCGGCGTGCTTTCGCGCGCCGAGGCGTGACCTGCCGTGCGTTTGCGCGGCATGAGCGATGGAGGGGACCGGCGATCTTGGCGGACTCCAGCCCCCTCCGTGAACGGTGGTCCATTCACACAGACGGAGTCTGTTAATGCCCAAAGTGCGTCCTTTTGTCTTCGCTGTCAAAGCGGCAACGGCCTGCGCCACCTTGCTTGGCGCCCCCGCCATGGCCGAGGAAACCCGCGATGACATGGTGGTCACCGCCAATCGCGTGGAAACCGAAAGCGAGAAGATCGGCAGCGCGGTAACCGTGATCACCGCCGAGCAGATCGAGCGCAGCCAGAAGGCCACCGTGGCCGATTTGCTGCGCGACGTGCCCGGCCTGTCGGTGTCGCAGACCGGCGGCACCGGCCGCACCACCGCCATCCGCATCCGTGGCGCCGAGGCCTATCACACCAAGCTGATCGTGGACGGCATCGACCTGTCCGATCCCAGCCGGTCGCAGCCGTCCTATGATTTCGGCAATCTGATGAGCGCCGACATCGAACGCATCGAGGTGGTGCGCGGTCCGCAAAGCCTGTTGTACGGCGGCGACGCGGTGGGCGGCGTTATCGCCATCACCACCCGCAAGGGCCAGGGCAAGCCGCGCGTCACCGCCAATGCCGAGATCGGCAGCGCCCACACCTATTCCGTCGGCAGTTCGGTGTCGGGATCGCAGGACCGCGTCAGCTATGCCTTTGGCGTCAATCATTTCCAGACCGACGGCATCTCGGCGGCGTCCAAGCGCACCGGCAACGAAGAAAACGATCCCTACCGCAACGACAGCGTCACCGCCCGGCTGGGCCTGCGCCTGACCGACATCTGGGACGCCGAGGCGTCGGGCCGCTACATGCGGGCCAAGGTGGATTACGACGATTGGACCACCCGCGCGGTGGACGACAGCGATTCCATGCGCTCGACCGAGCGCAGCGGCCGTCTGGCCACCAATCTGTCCCTGTTCGGCGGGCGCCTGCGCAACACCGTGGCCTATTCGGTCATGGAATCCGAACGCGACATCGACAACGGCCGCAGCTTCTGGGGCGACCGCTACAGCTTCTTCGACGGCGAGAGCCAGAAGCTGGAATACCAGGGCACCGCCAAACTGGCGCCCGACAACCACACCATCGTCTTCGGCGCCGAGAACAAGCAGGACAGCACCAAGCAGAGCAATCTGGCCAAGGACGTCACCGATAACGGCTATTACGCCGATTATCAGTTCAGCCCGCTGGACTCGCTGTTCCTGACCATGGGCGGCCGCCTGGACGACCACGAGACCTTTGGCACCCATGACACCTATCGCGGCACCGCCGCCTATCTGGTGGATGCCACCGCCACCCGGCTGCACGGCAGCTACGGCACCGGCTTCCGCGCCCCCAGCCTGTACGAACTGTTCCACCCCACCTACGGCAACAAGGTCCTGAAGCCCGAGGAAAGCCGGGGCTGGGATGCCGGTGTCGAGCAGCAATTGCTGAACGGCCGCGCCGCCATCGACGTGACGTGGTTCGACAACCGCATCCAGAACCTGATCCAGTGGAGCAACAACTCCTACCGCAATATCGCTTCGGCCCGCGCCCGCGGCGCCGAATTGGGCGGCCATTTCGACGTCACCCAGGATTTGCGGCTGAACGCCACCTACACCTTCACCGACAGCCGCAACAACACCAACGGCCAGATACTGGCCCGCCGCCCCAAGAACCAGGCCTCCGTCGGTGCCGCCTGGAAGCCGCTGGAGGGCGTCACCACCGATGCCACCATGCGCGCGGTCGGGCGCCAGTATGACAGCGCCACCAGCAATTACGTCGGCGGCTTCGTCACCTTCGACTTGGCCGCATCCTATCAGCTGACCGAGTGGGCCAAAGTTTACGGCCGCGTCGAGAACCTGCTGAACAAGCAATACGAGGAAGTGGACACCTACGGTGCCCCCGGCCGCATGGTGTTCGTCGGTGTGAAGGGGGAATTCTGATGTTGGCGCCGCTGTCCATCACCCGCCACGAATTCGGCACCGGCCCGGTCGAGGCGTTCCCGCTGCCCACCGACTCGGATTTCCTGTTCAACCTACTCAAGGACATCTTCGAGAACCATTGGGAGAAGATCGTCTTCGGCACCCTGGTCCAGGGCGCGGTGTTCGAAATCCGCGTCGCCGACGCGCCGCGCCGCATCCGCATGAACGACGGCTATCTGACGGTGGATTTCGGCTTTTGGCACTTCCACGTCTGCATCGGCGAACACAGGGGGCCGTCGCGCAACCCGACACCGCCCGAGCTGGCCCGGTTCCGCCGCACCGCGCGGGCCGAGTTCTACCGCATCCTCAACGACGACGGAACGCCGCGTTCCTGGGGTTTGCGGCTGTTCAACGGCGGCGGCGAGCAGCAATTGACCATCTTCCTGCCCAGCCCGTTCCATGCCGACGACCGGATGCTGAAACAGCCGGATTGGTCGCGGCTGGAATTGTGGGACCAGCTTCGTGCCCGCTATCTGGGGGCCGAGCCCGATCCGTTGGACCGGGCGGGACCGCGCCGGGCCTGCGTCGGCTGATGCCGGACCCGCGCGCCCCTTTGTCGCACGCGGCTGACGGCCAGGGCTTTGCCGCCCTGGCCGTCTCAGTGGCGCTGCATGTGGCGGTGGCCGTGCCGCTGCTGATGCCGCACCCGCGACCGGTGGCGGCGCCCGAACTGCCCCGCACCATGGACCTGATCCTGATCACCCCCGCACCGCCCGCCGTCACCGCGCCGGTTGCGGCGGCGGCCCCTGCTCCGGCCTCCGTTCCAGTGCGAACAACAGCCAAACCCCGCCCGGCCCCGGCGGCCAAACCCGCCCCGGCGCCAAACGCGGAACCGGCGGCAACCGAGACGGCACCGGCAGAAACGATCTCAGGCAATGGCACGGCCCCCGCCCCGGCACCGGAAAGCGGCGGCGGAACCGCCACCGTCGCGCCCCCCGGCTATTCCCTGGGGGCCGCCACCACCCCGGCACCGGATTATCCATGGAGCGCCCGGCGACGCGGCATCGAAGGCCGGGTGGTGTTGCGGCTGGAGGTGGGGGCGGATGGTCTGCCCACCGGTATCGAACTGGTGCACAGCAGCGGCAGCGACGCCCTGGATCAGGCGGCCATCACCGCCCTGCGGCAATGGCGTCTGCGCCCCGCCTTGGCCGACGGCGTGCCGGTAGCCGGGCGGGTGGTCGTGCCCATCGTCTTCAAGCTGACCTGAGGGCCGCGCATTGATTCCGACAAAATTCCTGATGGCCGGATTGCTGCTGCTGGCATCCCCCGCTTTGGCCGACCCGGCTCTGCCCCGCGTCGCCTCGACCATGGTGTGCGCCGACCAATATCCCCTGGCCCTGCTGCCGCCCGAGAACATCATCGGCGTTTCCGCCCTGGGGCACGATCCCGTCATCTCGGCCCTGGCCGACCGCGCCGCCGCATTGCCGGTCCTCAGGAACGATGCCGAAAGCTACATCATGGCCCGCGCCGATCTGGTGATGGGGTCAGAGATGGGCGACAGCAAGACGCTGTCGTCGTTGCAACACCTGGGCGTCGAGGTCATGCGCATTCCGTCGCGCAACACCTTTGCCGCCATCTGGGAGGAACTGGACATCGTCAGCCGCAAACTGAGAAGCGAGAACACGGCGAAGGCTATCGGCGACGACGCCCGGCGGCGGCTGGCCGCCATTCCCGTCACGCCCGCCGAACAGCGGCAGACCGGCGCCTATTACAATTCCGGCTATGGCAGCGCCGCCGCCGGAACCTACGTGGACGAGGAGCTGAAGGCCGCCGGATACCAGAGCCTTGCCACCGAACTGGGCATGACCGGCTGGGCCAGGGTCGATCTGGAAACTCTGGTGCTGCATCGCCCCCAGGCCATCCTGCTGGCCAATTTCGCCATGAACACCAACCGGCTGTCGGCCCGCTTCACGCAAAACCCGGTCTTCCGCAAGGTCGCGGGCGAAATCAAGATCGTCACCATCCCCGGATACAAGACCGCCTGCGGCAATTGGACCCTGGTGGAGGGCGTGGAATTCCTGCACGCCAGCCGCCGGGGCGGAGAACATCCATGAATCCCCGTTGGTATCTGTTGTTGCTGGGCGCCCTGGCCGCCCTGGCGCTGTCGTCGCTGCTGGTCGGCTCGGTCAGCCTGCCCCCCGCCCAGGTGATGGCGGGATTGCTGGGCCAGGGCGACCCGCGCGTGGTGCTGGTGGTCCAGGAAGTGCGCCTGCCGCGTGCGGTGCTGGGCCTGATCGTCGGCGCCGCCCTGGGGCTGGCCGGAGCATCGTTGCAGGGATTGCTGCGCAACCCGCTGGCCGAGCCGGGCCTGATCGGCACTTCGGCCTGCGCCGGGCTGGGCGGGGTCATCGCCTTTTACTTCGGCTGGGCCGCCGTCTTTTCCTGGGCGCTGCCGCTGTCGGCCATCGTCATGGCCGGGCTGGGCACCCTGCTGTTGCTGTCCATCACCGGCACCAATGGCGGCACCCTGACCATCATCCTGGCCGGGGTGGTGATTTCCTCGCTGGCCATTTCGTTGACCTCGCTGGCCATGAACCTGTCGTCCAATCCCTTCGCCCTGAACGAAATCGTTCTGTGGCTGATGGGCTCGCTGAAGGACCGCAGCTTCCAGGATGTGCAGCTTGCCGCCCCCTTCGTATTGGCCGGTGCCCTGGTGCTGTTGCGCTGCGGCCCTGCGCTGGATGCCCTGACCCTGGGCGACGAGGCGGCCACCAGCCTGGGTTTCAGCATGGCCCGCCTGAACCTGACCATCATCCTGGGCTGCGCCCTGGCGGTCGGCGCCTCGGTCGCCACCGCCGGGTCCATCGGCTTCGTCGGTCTGGTGGTGCCGCATGTGCTGCGGCCCCTGGTGCGCAACCGGCCCTCGGCCCTGCTGCTGCCCAGCGCCATCGGCGGCGCCCTGCTGGTCACCGCCGCCGATCTGGCGGTACGGCTGATTCCCTCCACCTCGGAAATCATGCTGGGTGTGCTGACCTCCATCGTCGGCGCGCCGTTCTTCCTGTCGCTACTGCTCAAGATCCGAAAGAGCCATTCATGACCATGCTGGAAGCCCGCGCCCTGTCGGTGATTCTGGACGGCCGCGCCGTGCTGTCGGACATCTCCCTGTCCGTCGGCAAGGGGGAAATGCTGGGGCTGATCGGCCCCAACGGCGCCGGGAAAAGCACCCTGCTGCGCGCCCTGGCCGGGCTGATCCCCGCCCAGGGCGGCTTCCTGGGGGGCCACCCCGTGCGCGGCCTGCCGCCCAAGGAACGCGCACGCGCTTTGGCGTATCTGCCCCAGGGCGCCGACATCCACTGGCCCATGGCGGCGCGCGACGTGGTGGCGCTGGGCCGCATGCCCCATCATGGCGGCAAGCCGCGCCTGACGCCTGCCGACCGCGATGCCGTCGCCCGGGCCATGGCCGAGGCCGACGTGGAAATCCTGGCCGACCGCCCCATGAACCACCTGTCGGGCGGCGAACGGGCGCGCGTGCTGCTGGCCCGCGCCCTGGCGGTGGGGGCGCCGCTGCTGATGGCCGACGAGCCCGCCGCCCATCTGGACGTCGGCCATCAATTGTCGCTGATGCAGGTGCTGCGCCGCCGGGTGGAACAGGGCGACAGCGTGGTGCTGGTCCTGCATGATCTGCCGTCCGCCCTGCGTTTCTGCGACCGCGTCGCCGTGCTGGCACGGGGACGCCTTGCGGCCCTGGGCGCCCCCGCCGAAGTGCTGAGCGATGCCTGTCTGGCCGATGTCTTCGGCATCGAAGTGGCACGGGGGCGGCACCAGGGCGTGCCGTTCTTCCAGCCGTGGTCGCCGGTGCGGCAGGAGGCCTAGGCATGCTGCTGCGCACCTTCTTCGACGCCATCGAACTGCACCGCACCGACAAATTCGTCAGCGCCCGCTTCCTGCGCCCGTTCAAGGTGATCTCGACCTGCCCGGCCAATGGCGGTCTGGCCGACCACCTGGACATGGTGTTCAACCACCAGTGCTGTGAACCCGCCGGGCACCAGATGGCCCATCTGATGGCCGCCCACCGCCGCCCGCTCCAGTATCAGGACGCCCTGCTGGCCGATCACGGTCTGTCCGGTAAGGCGGCGGGACTGGGCACCGCCGCCAACATGCATAATCTGTGCATCGCCGAGGAAAACTACCGCGAGCTTGCGGTGGTGGCGGTAGCCACCGGCGGCGTCGAGGGCAACGCCGCCCGCGCCGGGGACCCGGCGTCCTATCACGAATATGACGGCGTCTTTCACCGTATCGGCGACATCGGCCCCGAGCAGCACGGCACCATCAACGTCATGCTGGCGATCAACACGCCGCTGACCGACGGCGCCATGGTGCGCGCGGTGATGACCGCCACCGAGGCGAAAGCCGCCGTACTTCAGGAATTGTCCATCCCCTCGCGGCAATCGCCCGCCCTCGCCACCGGCACAGGCACCGACCAGCTTGCGGTCATGGCCCCCGCCGAGGGCACGGCGCCGCTGGGCTCGGCCGGGCATCACGGCAAGCTGGGCGAGCTGATCGGCCGCGCCGTCGCCCGCGCCATCCGCGACACCCTGGTCTGGCAGAACGGCCTGACGCCCAACCGGCAATGTTCGTGCGGGCAATTGCTGGAACGCTTCGGCGCCGGGGTGGCGGCCCTGTCGGAACGCATCGCCGCATTGCTGCCCACCCCGGAACTGGCGGAACTGGCCCGCGCCAACCTGCACGCCGTGGACCGCGACCCGCCCAGCGTCGCCGCCACTGCCGCGCTGATCCATCTGCACGATCAGGTCAGTTGGGGGGTGATCCCGCCCACCTGTTGGCCGGAAATCGCCGCACAACAGGCGGCGCTGCTGGCGGCCGCGGCGTCGGGACGCTTCGACCGTCTTACGGACTACCGCGACACCCTGGCCGTCGGTGCATTCTCGCCCGAAACGCTGGTGACGCTGGTGGCGGCGGCGCTGGCGCTGGGCTTCGCCGACAAATGGCACGCCACCACCCGGCGGCTGGAAAGCGTGGTTCTGGCGGGCGGGTGACGGTCAACACAATGGCTTGATCCTCCCCCAAAGGGGGCATCAAGACATCGTAAATCAACTCCATCTCGATGGTTTACGCACCTCCCCCCTACGATGCCGGCATCGAAACCACCACAGGTGAAACCGATGTCGAGCCTCATCCGTCCTTACGCGACCGTCGACAGCGTTCCCCAGCCGCCTCCCGTACCGGTCGCGTCCGGACTGGCCGCGCGGGTTTTGCACATTGCGGGCATCCGTGCCACCGATCAGGTGATCGTCGTCGGGCGGCGGACGCTGGAGCATATGCTTGCCTGCCACCGCCACGAGTGCCGCGCCGTCATCGCCATCCACCCCGACCGGCCCATGCCCGCCATTCCGGCCGCCGATGCGGTTTGGCTGGCTGACGGCGCCACGGTGACGCCGAAAATGATGGCGGTGATCCAGGGTGCACGGAATCTGCGGACCGTGGTCATCGAGATGACCGGAAACGGAACAAGCCCCCGCCTGCCCCAACTGCTTGATGATTTGCGCTTCGAGGGGTTCGTCCTGGTCGCCGCCTATGAGGTGAGTGGCCGCCGTCTGGCGGTCGCCACCCGCCCCGACTGGTTGCGCCGGATCGTCTGATCCCGCCCATCGAGGAGCCCGAAACCATGAAGAACCACGATCTTGACGGCTTGCGCGGCTCGATGACCGCGCTTGTCACCCCGTTCAAGGACGGCCGCATCGACGAAACCGCCTTTGTCTCGCTGTGCGAACGGCAAATCCGCTGCGGCGCCGCCGCGCTGGTCCCCTGCGGCACCACCGGCGAGGCGCCGACCCTGACCCACGAGGAACAATCGCGCCTGATCGATCTGGCGGTACGGACAGCCAACGGCCGCGTTCCGGTCATCGCCGGTGCCGGGTCCAACTGCACCGCCACCACCAAGATCATGGTCGCCGAGGCCGCGCGGCTGGGGGCCAACGGCGCGCTGTGTATCGTCCCCTATTACAACCGCCCGACCCAAGAGGGCCTGTTCCGCCATTTCGAAGAAGTCCAGGCCACCACGTCCTTGCCGATCATCCTGTACGACGTTCCCAAGCGAACCGGCACCACGCTGGAACTGGACACCATCGTCCGCCTGTCCCGTCTGCCCAATATCGTCGGCCTGAAGGACGCTTCGGGCGATCTGGCGCGGGCCGCCCGGCTGCGCCATCTGGTCGGACGGGACTTCCTGCGCCTGTGTGGCGATGATGCCCTGGTCGGACCGTTTCTCAATCTCGGCGCCCAGGGCTGCATTTCCGTGGTGGCCAACGTGACCCCCGCGCTGTGCAGCGCCCTGCACCGCGCATGGGCCGTGCACGACACCGCGCGGTTCCAGGCCATCAGCGAAACCCTTGATCCCTTGAACAACGCCCTGTTCGCAGAAAGCAATCCGGTGCCGGTGAAATGGTCTCTGGCGCAGTTGGGCCTGATGCGCGGCGATCTGCGTTTACCGCTGACGCCCCTGTCCGAGCAACACCGCGACACGGTCTTGCGGGCGATCCAAACGGCACTGCCCGCCGAGGCCCAGACCTTGACCGGGGCGGTCGCCCCGTTCAGCCCGGCGGTAGAGTAAGCACCTGCCGCGCAGCCCCACGGCCACGGCGGGCAACAGCCCGACGGCCAGCCATGTCAGCTCGCGGCTGACTGCCATGGCGGCCAAGCCACAGGCGAACGGGCCTACCAGCCCGAGATAGGTCAGGATGGACGGGGCGGCCATGGCGGCCCCCCCCGCATCGGAAAAAACGTCGTCGGGCATGATCGCCTCCGTGCTCGCCGGAGCCCCCGGTTCACACGAAGATTGTCCCGCCCGCCGCCATAAAGCTTCGACAGGGAAAAGCGTAAAAACTGCCTTACAACACATTTATGCCCGCCCCCACCCCGGCAAGCCGAGGGAGGGGCGGGTTGAAGGCTTGGGATCAGGCGATACCGCCCAGACACATGTACTTGGTTTCGAGGAAATCGTCGGTGCCGTACTTGCTGCCCTCGCGGCCCAGGCCCGATTGCTTGACGCCGCCGAACGGCGCGACCTCAGTCGAGATCAAGCCTTCGTTGATGCCGACCATGCCGTATTCCAGCGCCTCGGCCACCCGCCACACGCGGGCGACGTCACGCGCGTAGAAATAGGCGGCCAGACCGAAATCGGTGTCGTTGGCCATGCGGATGGCGTCGGCCTCGGTCTGGAAGCGGAAGATGGGGGCGACCGGGCCGAAGATTTCTTCCTTGGCAACCTTCATGGCCGGGGTAACGTCGGTCAGGATGGTCGGCTGATAGAAGGTGCCGCCCAGATCGTGGCGGGCACCGCCCAGCACCACCTTGGCGCCCTTGCCCACCGCGTCGGCCACCAGGCTTTCCACCTTGGCGATGGCGTCGGAATTGATCAGCGGCCCCTGGGTGACGCCCGCCTCCAGGCCGTCGCCGACCTTGAAGTTCTCGACCGCCGCCTTCAGCTTGGCGACAAAGGCGTCGTAGACGTCGTCCTGCACCAGCAGGCGGTTGGCGCAGACGCAGGTCTGACCGGCATTGCGGTATTTGGAGGCCAGGGCGCCGACCACCGCCGCATCCAGATCGGCATCGTCGAACACGATGAACGGGGCGTTGCCGCCCAGTTCCAGGCTGACCTTCTTCACCGTCGAGGCCGACTGGCGCATCAGGATCTTGCCCACTTCGGTCGAGCCGGTGAACGACACCTTGCGCACGATGTCGCTGGTGGTCAGTTCCAGGCCCACTTCGGGCGCCTTGGTCGAGGTCACCACGTTGAACACACCGGCGGGCAGGCCCGCGCGTTCCGCCAGCACCGCCAGGGCCAGCGCCGACAGCGGCGTGTCCTCGCTGGGCTTGACCACCACCGGGCAGCCGACGGCCAGGGCCGGGGCGACCTTGCGGGTGATCATAGCGATGGGGAAGTTCCACGGCGTGATGGCGGCGACCACGCCGATGGGCTGCTTGATGACCACGATGCGCTTGTCGGCGCCGTGGCTGGGGATGGTGTCACCATAGATGCGCTTGGCTTCCTCGGCGAACCATTCGACGAAGCTGGCGCCGTAGCCCACTTCGCCCTTGGCCTCGGCCAGCGGCTTGCCCTGCTCCAGGGTCATCAGGCGGGCCAGATCGTCCCCGGCCGCCATGATCAGCTCGAACCACTTGCGCAGAACGGCGGCACGTTCCTTGCCGGTCTTGGCCTTCCACGGGCCGAAGGCGGCATCGGCGGCGGCGATGGCACGCTTGGTCTCGGCGGCGCCCACATCGGCCACCTGGGCGATCACCTCGCCGGTGGCGGGATTGGTGACGGCGAACAGCGCGCCGTCATCGGCCCCCACCCAGGCGCCGCCAATATAGGACTGGCCGCGCAGCAGGGTGGAATCGTTCAACGTGATGGACATGGTTACTCCCTCACCAATTTCGTCAAAGCGGCGCGCAGCGGGTCCGGCAGGGGCACCGGACGGCTGGTGGCGCGGTCCACATAGACATGGATGAAATGACCGGCGGCCGAGACAATCTGATCGTCGTCGCGGAACAGGCCGACCTCGTAGCGCACGCTGCTATTGCCCAATTTGGCGACGCGGATGCCCGCATGCACCGTCTCGGGGAAGGCGATGGGCTGGAAATAGCTGCACGAGGTTTCCACCACCAGCCCGATGACCTCGCCCTGATGGATGTCCAGCACGCCCTGTTCGATCAGCCAGCGATTCACCGCCGTGTCGAAGAAGGAATAATACTGGACGTTGTTGACGTGGCCGTAGACGTCGTTGTCCATCCATCGCGTGGTGATGGCCTGGAACGCCGCATAGGCCGCGCGCGTCTCGGTCTTGTCGGGCATCAGAACGCCTCGCGGTACATGGCCAGGGCGTCGTCATGGGCGACGTCGCGCGGGTTGTTGACCAGCAGGCGCTGCACGTTCATGGCGTCGGCCGCCAACTTGGGCAGATCGCCCTCGGTGACGCCGATGGCGCGCAGAGTCTGGGCATAGGGCATTTCCGCGACCAGCTTTTCGATGGCGGCGACAAAGGCATCGGCCCCGGCCGCCGGGCTGTCGAAGCGGGCGCCCAGCATGGCCTCGGCCAGTTGGGCGTACAGCTTGTCGGCGATGGGCCGGTTGAACTTCAGCACCGGCACCAGCACCAGCGAGTTGGACAGGCCGTGCGGGGCATGGAAATGGCCGCCCAGCGGATAGGCCAAGGCATGCACCGCGCCGACCGGGGCGTTGGCGAAGGCCATGCCCGCCAGCAGCGAGCCCTGAAGCATGGCGGCGCGCGCCGCCACGTTCTTGCCGTCGGTGACGGCGGTGCGGATGTTGCCGTACAGCAATTCCAGCGCCTTGAGGGCCAGGGAATCCGACACCGGGTTCTTCTTGTGGCGGCTGGTGAACGCCTCGATGGCGTGCACCATGGCGTCGATGCCGGTCATGGCGGTGACGGCGGGCGGCAGGCCAAGGGTCAGCTCGCCGTCCAGCAGCGCGATGTCCGGATACAGCAGCGGCGACACCACGCCCTTCTTTTCATGGCTGGGGGTGGTGACGATGGCGATGGGGGTGACTTCCGAGCCGGTTCCGGCGGTGGTCGGCACCTGGATCAGCGGCAGACGTGGACCCTTGGCCAGGCCGATGCCGTAGATGGCGGGCAGATCCTGCGGCGCCCCGGCCAGCAGGGCCACCAGCTTGGCGGTATCCAGCGACGAGCCGCCGCCAAAGCCGATGACACCGTCGATCCCGGCGGCCTTGGCGGCGGCCACGGCGGCCAGCACGGAGTCTTCCGGCGGGTCGGCCAGAACGTCCGAGAACAGAGTGGCCTTGACCCCCGCCGCTTCCATGGCGGCGACCACCGGGGCCAGCAGCCCGGCCTTGACCAGACCCTGGTCGGTGACGATGAACAGATGCCTGGCGCCCAGGCCCAGGGCCAGTTCACCCAGACGGGCGGCACCGCCGGTCTGGCAGATGATGCGCGGAGTGGTCTCGAAGACGAAATCGGTCATTCTTCTGTCTCTCCTCAGCCAGCGGTGACGACGCCGCGTTCAATGCGGTAGACGCGGTCGACCAGATCGGCGGAATGGGTATCGTCGGATTCGGACAGCACCACGGACAGGCCCTGGCTGCGCAAGCTGCCGATCACTTCGGTCAGGCGGCGCGACAGCACCGGGGCCACGCCCTCGAACGGCTCGTCCAGCAGCAGCAGCTTGCGGCCCGGCATCAGGGCGCGGGCCAGGGCCACCAGCTTTTGCTGGCCGCCCGACAATTGCAGGGCGCGGCGGTTGCGGAACTCGCGGACCTCGGGCATCAGTCCGTAGATCCATTCCAGCCGCTTGGCCGCATCCTTGATGTTGTTGGCCCAGGCGGGCATCAGGATGTTCTCTTCCACCAGAAGCTCGGGCACCAGGCGCCGGTCCTCGGGCAGATAGCTGACGCCCATGGCGGCGCGGCGGTGGCCCGGCGCGCGGGTCATATCCTGGCCGTCGATGGCGATGGACCCGGCATCGGGGGCGATCAGGCCCATGATGGAGCGCATCAGGGTGGTCTTGCCCGCGCCGTTGCGGCCGATCAGGCCGACCATGGCGCCCTCGGGCACCTGGAAGTCAACGCCGCGCAGGATGGGGATGGTCTGGATGGAAACGTCCAGGCCGGTGATGGAAAGGGTCATTGCCCGGCGCTCCTCTTGCGCACGCCGCCCTGGGGCGCGTGATGTCCGATGACCAGCTCGCGCACCTTCTGATCGGCCATCACCGCTGCGGGCGGGCCGTCGGCGATGATCTCGCCGGAATAGAAGGCCAGGATGCGCGAGACGTAGCGTTCGACGATTTCCATGTCGTGTTCGACGAACAGCACGGTGACGCCGTGATGGCGGACGGCGGCCATGACGGTGTCCATCAGGCTGAACTTTTCTTCCACCGACACGCCCGAGGTGGGCTCATCCAGCAGCAGCATGCGCGGGTTGCCGATCAGCGCCATGGCGATGTCGATCAGCTTGCGTGCGCCCTGGGGCACGGCGCTGACCAGCGCGTCGCGCAGGTGCGGAATGCCGAATTCCTCCAGGATGTCCTCGGCCTTGGCGATGCGGATCGGCGTGCGGGTCGGCCGCAGGAACGACGGACGCGGGCTTTCCGCCGCCACCAGGGCGGCGATCAGGTTGTCCAGCACCGACAGTTCCGGGAACAGCTGCGCCACCTGGAACGAGCGGGCCATGCCCATGCGGGTGATCTGGCGCGGCGCCTTGCCCAGGATGGATTGGTGCTCGAACAGAATCTCGCCCGAGCTGGGCGGCAGATAGCCGGTCACCATGTTGATGAAGGTGGTCTTGCCCGCGCCGTTGGAGCCGATGACGCCGACCACCTCGCCCAGGGAAATCTGGACGTTGATGTCCTTGGCCGCGATCACCGCGCCGAAGCTGCGGTTCAGGCCCTTGGTTTCGAGGATGATGCTCATGCCTTGGCCCTCTTGTCGCGCTGGATCAGGCTCCACAATCCCTTGGGCAGGAAGATGATGATGGCCAGCAGAACCACGCCCAGGATCAGCTGCCAGGTGTTCGGGGTGAATTCCAGCGCGTAGGTACGCACCACCGCGAACAGCACGGCAGCGACGAACGGCGCGGCAACGTGGGTGATGCCGCCCAGCAGCGCGATGAACACGAACTCGCCCGAAGTGGTCCAGAACGCCATTTCCGGGTCGATATGGCCGGTGGCGAAGGCGGTCAGCGCACCGCCCACCGCCGAGATGGCGGCGGCGACCAGATAATTGCCGTAGATCAGCCAGCGCGGCGACAGGCCCAGATACTCGACGCGGATTTCGTTCTCACGGATCGCTTCGGAAATCTGGCCGACGCCGGAATGCATGTAGAGATAGATCAGCTGCGCGGCGATACCGGCGATGACCACCGTCAGCAGGTAGCTGACCAGCTTTTGCTGGTGCGGACCGGGTGCCCAGCCCAGATAGGTCTGCGCCGCCACGTTGAAGCCGTCGGTGGACCCCAACGCCTGATTCTTCACCAGCACGCCGAACAAGATCATGGACAGCGCCAGCGACAGCATGGCGAAGAAGATGTCGCGATAACGGGTCATCAGCAGGCCCAGCACGGCGGCCACCGCCAGCGACACCACCACCGCCAGCCCCAACTGGACGAAGGCGTCGGTGCAGCCCATCAGGTTGCTGGCGACACCGACGCCATAGCCGCCGATGCAGAAGAACAGGCCTTGGCCGAAGGACACCAGACCGGTGCGCATCTGGATGACCACGCCCTGCACCACCAGGCCCTTGGCCAGGGCCAGCATCAGCAGGAAGGTCAGCCAATAGGGGGCGGCGAAACCGGCGGCGGCCAAAGCCACGGTGACGGCCAGCAACGCCCCTTGGGTCTTGTCGAGCTTCATCAGATTTTCCTCGCCAGAGCGCGGCCGAACAGGCCCTGCGGCCGCACGGCCAGCACGAGCGACATGACGCCGTAGATGACGAACAATTCGATTTCCGGGGCCAGATGCACGGCCGCCGCACGGGACAGGCCGACCATCAGCGAACCGACGATGGCGCCTTCGATGCTGCCCAGGCCGCCGACCACCACCACGGCGAAGGCCAGCACGATGACCTCGACGCCGATGCCGGGGGAAACCGAGATGGCGGGCGCGGTCAGCGCACCGGCCAGCGCGCCCAGCACCGAGCCGACCACGAAGGTTGCGGCGAACATGGCGCGCACGTTGACGCCCATGGCGACGCTGATCTCGCGGTCATGGATCACGGCGCGCAGCAGCTTGCCCTTGTGGGTGCGGTTCAGCACCGCCCAGGCCACGGCACCCACCACCACCGACACCGCCACCAGCATCAGGTCGTAATTGGAGAACGCCAGCCCGCTGATCTCGGTGCGGCCCAGCAGCGAATAGGGCTGATAGGTGAAATAGGGATCGACGCCGAACACCAGCTTGGTGACGTCTTCCAGGATCAGCAGCAGGGCGTAGGTGACGATGACCATCAGAATCTCGTTCTGACGGTACAAAAAACGCAGCAGCCCCTGTTCGATCACCAGCCCGACCAGCAGGCCCGAGGCCACCGCCGCCAGGACCAGCAGCAGATAGGACCAATAGGGGCTGCCCTCGGCGCCGGTGAAGTACCAGCCCACCAGGGACGCGCCGCAATAGGCGCCGATGGCGTAGAAGCTGCCGTGCGCCATGTTCAGGATGCGCATGACGCCGTAGATGATGGTCAGTCCGGCCGCGACCAGAAACAGCCATGACGAATACGTCAGGCCATCGATCAGGATGGCGATGAGGGTAGTCATACCGATGCTCCGGGAGAGGCCCCCGCCGACGGCCGCAGCCACCGGCGAGGGATCAAAGGGTCAGGATCAGTTGCACTTGGCGCCGGGGAAACCGGCCTTGATCCATTCCTGGGCGACCATGTTGTCCGGCGGCATCACGCATTCGCCGGAATAGGTCTTGAGGTTGGCGAGCGACGCCTTGCCCGACTTCTTGTCGAACTGGTATTCGCCGTAGGTGATGTCCTGCAGGGCCTGGTGGCCGCCAGCGCGGCTCATCTCGACCTTACCGGCCACGGATTCGTAGGTCAGGCCCTTGAAGCCCGCCAGGATCTGGTCCTTGGTCGGCATCACGCCCGGCTTGCCCGCGCCCTTCTCGGCGGCGGCCTTCAGGCCCAGGATGGCCTGGGCCATCTTGCTGGTGGGATAGGTCGGGAACAGCTCGGTCTTGGCGTTGTAGGCCTTGGTGAACCATTCAGACAGCGGGGTCTTGGGCTGCAACGCGCCGAACGGGCCGCGGGCGCCGATGATCAGGCCGTTCGGGGCCTGGCCCTTGAAGCGGTCCAGACCGGATTCGCCAGTGGTCAGGATGCCGGTGCGGCCGTCGAACAGGCCACGGGCCGAACCCTGCAACACCAGGGCTTCCATGTCGCCGCCCCAGAAGGACGAATGCACCACGTCGGGCTTGGCCACCGACAGGGCCGAGATTTCGGCGCCGTACTGGCCCTGGAACAGCTTGGGGAATTGCTCGGCGGCGACCTTGGTGCCGGGCTTCAGCGCCAGCATGGTGGCCTTGAAATCGGCCCAGGAATCCTGGCCCCAGGAATAGTTCTGGTTGACGCCCGCGATGCTGTCCACCTTGCGGCCGGTGTCGATCAGGTAGCGCGCCGCCGAGATGTTATCGATGACCGCGTCGGGGCCGGTGCGGAAGACATACTTGGGATTCTTGTTCTCTTCGAACAGACGCGAGGTGCCGCAATCGAAGAACACCGTCGGCACGCCCAGTTCCTCGGCCACCGGCGACACCGCCAGACAATCGCCCGAAGAGATGTAGCCGATCACCGCGTCCACCTTCTGGCGCTCGGCCAGATTACGGAACTCTTCCACCTGCTTGGTGGTGCCGCCGTTCTCGTCGATCACCACGGTCTCGATTTCCAGACCGTTGATGCCCTTGAGGCCATAGGGGGCCGGGACCTTGCCCTCGTTCAGGGCGTCAACCAGCACCTTGGCGCCGTTGACCGAGGGAACGCCGAACGGACCGGCGGCGCCGCCCGACAGGAAGGTGACGATGCCCAGGCGGAACTTGCCGTTCTCGGCGGCGAAGGCGCCGGAGCTGGCGGCAGTCAGCGCCAGGGCGGAAACCAGGGTCGCGGTGAGTTTCTTCAAGGCGTTTACTCCCATTATTGTCAATATTTTGCCGGCTTCGCCAGCTATGGATCATAGGCTGGTTCAGCCAGCATGGGGGGCACGGCCGCCGCCGCCCGGCGGCGCCGCACCAGATCGGGCGAAGGCTGCAACGCCTCGGCCGGATAGACGGTCCAGTTGCCAAGCATCACCTTGGCCGGGGAAAAACGGGTGTCGGGCACCGGCTCGCCGATGGCCTGCATCTGCACCAATTGGTGGGTGTCCGGGTCCATGTGCGAAACGAAGCCGTCTGGGTCCTCGGGCAGTTCCAGCCGCAGATGCTCCAAGGCATCCACCAGCGCTTCGGTGTCGGCCTTCGGCCCGGCGGCGCGCAGGGCGTCGGCCACCGCCAGGATGCCGGTATAGGCGCCCTCGGCGGCATAGGTCGGGTAACGGCCCTCGATGGCGCGGAAGCTTTCGACGAAATCCCTGTTGCGCGCGGTGTCGGGCCAGTTGTTGTGATGGCGGGCCGACAGGATCAGCCCCTGGGGTGCCTGACCGTCCAACGCGGTCAGGGTGTCGTAATTGCCGCCGGTATCGAAATTGGCCAGCTTGGCCTCGCGCGTCAGGCCCGCCGACATGGATTGCTTGAGGAAGCCGATGAAATCGCCGCCCCACAGCGCCGCCACCACGATATCGGGCTTGGCCTTGCGCAGCGCGGCGATGTGCACCGAGTAATCGGGCTCGTACAGCTTGGGCCACACCTGGGCGACCAACTGATAGCGCACGCCCAGCTGCGCCAGACTGCTCTCCAGATCCTGCCACGAGACGTGACCGTAATCGTAATCGGCGCCGACGAAGGCCAGCCGGGTCCAGCCTTCCTTCTTTTGCAGCTCGGCCAGATAGCGGGCGCCCGCCGCCATGGAGGTATGGGTATCGTTGGAGACGCGGAAGTAATAGCGGTGGAAACCCTCGACCGTCATGCGCGACGAGGCGTGGTCGGTGCCGACGAACACCACTTTGCGCCGCTGCGCCAGGGCGCTGACCGCCTGGGCGACGCCCGAGCTGACCACGCCGCACAACACCCGCGCGCCGTCGTTGCGGATGAAGCCGTCGGCGATGCGGACCGCATAGGATGCCTTGGAGCGGTCGTCTTCCACCAGGATGCGCAAGGCGGGTGCATTGCCGCGCTTTTCCAGCTCGGCCAGCGCCACCCGCATGCCGCCGACACTGTCGCGGCCATAGATGCCGCTACGCCCTGTCATGGGAAACATGCAGCCGATGGTCAACTGCGCCCGCTCGGCTGGAACTCCCAGCTCGACGCGCGCCGACGCCGCCGAGGCCGACACCAGAACGGTGCCTGCCGCCAGCGCGGACACGAAGGCGCGGCCGGTGGACCCGGCCCGGGTGATCCTGTTGAAGCCCATCGCTTCTCTCCCATTGCTCCGCCGCGATTGCTGCCCCTTGCCGAGGTGGCGGCGGATTTGGTTGCTGAAGGAATGGCAAGGGGCGTGCCACATGGGCACTTAATCCGCCAAATGGCGGTTTTCCTCATCTAAATGGGCAGAAATACCCCTACTCTTCTAGGCAGTAGGAGCGGAATCCGCTCATGCGCGCGCGGGGGGCCGAGCGGAATCCGCTCAAACCCTGTTGCCCCCTGATATGGAGGTCAGGGGTGGATTTGATCCAGCGATGGACGGTTTAAAAGGTGATGCGCCTTGCAATCAGCGCCCGAGTGGACGGGACGATCCAGCCGTAACACGGATGGGCTGTGCCCCCCCGTCAGTCCAGCCCCAGCCGTTGTAGGCGGCGCTTGAGGGCGTGGCGGGAGATTCCCAGGATTTCGGCGGCGCGGCCCTTGTGGCCCTCGGCCTGGGACAGGGCGTTTTCCAACAGGTCGCGTTCGGCATCGGCCAGGGTATCGACGATGGTCGGCGGACCGCTGGGGCGGCTTCCGGTCATTTCCGGCGGCAAATCGGCGAGCCCGATCTCGCGCCCCGGCATCAGGATGGTCAGGCGCTCCACCAGATTCTTCAACTCGCGCACGTTGCCCGGCCAGGAATGGGCTGACAGGCAGGACCGCGCCTCGGCGGAAAAGGTGATGGCGGCGCAGCCTTCCTCGCGGGCGTAGCGGGCGGCGAAGTGATCGGCCAGCAGGGCGACATCGCCGCTGCGGGCGCGCAGCGGCGGCACCCGCACCTGGATGACGTTGAGACGGTAGAACAAATCCTCGCGGAAGCGCCCGGCCTTGACCTCTTCGGCCAGATCGCGGTTGGTGGCGGCCACCACCCGCACATCGGCGGTGCGCGCCTGGGCGCCACCGACCGAGCGGTAGCTGCCGTTTTCCAGGAAGTGCAGCAGCTTGGCCTGCAAGGCCAGCGGCAATTCGCCGATCTCGTCCAGGAACAGGGTGCCGCCATGGGCCAGGGTGACCAGACCCACCCGCTTTTCATGGGCGCCGGTATAGGCGCCCTTTTCCGCGCCGAACAATTCGGCCTCGACCAGTTGTTCGGGCAACGAGGCGCAATTGACCTCGATGAACGGATGCTTGGCCCGCGCGCTGCCGGAATGGATGGCGCGGGCCACCAGCGCCTTGCCGGTGCCGGATTCGCCCAGGATCAGCACGCGGCCCGACGAACTGGCGGCGACGCGGGCCACCAGCGCCGACAGATCGCGCATGTCCGGCGACTGGCCGACCAGGGCGCCGTCGCCCAGCGCCGTCTGCCGATGGAAGTCGATTTCCTCGGTCATGCGCTGGCGGTCCAGGGTGGCCGACAGCACATGCAGCAATTCGTCCAGTTCGAACGGCTTGGACAGGTAATCCACGGCGCCGTTCTTGACCGCCCGCACCGCCTCGCGCGTGTCGCCATGGGCCGAGATCATCACCACCGGCAGGTGGGGATGCTTGCGCCGCAGGATGTCCAGCACGTCCTGCCCCGACATGTCGGGCAGGCGCAGATCGAGCATGACCACCGCCGGAGCCAGCTTCGCCGCCGCCGCCACGCCGTCGGCGCCGGTATGGACGCCGTGCACCTCGTAGCCCTCGCCGCGCAGGGCGAAGGACAGCGAGCGCACCAGCGCTTCCTCGTCGTCGATGATCAGCACCAGACTCATCGGACTTCCTCCGGCAAGGGCAGCGACAGGCGGATTGTGGTGCCCTGCCCTTCGCTGCTGACGATGCGCATGTCGCCACCATTCAATTCGACCAACTGGCGGCAGATGGCAAGACCCAGGCCGGTGCCGCTGGGCTTGGTGGTGAAGAACGGTTGCGTCACCTTGTCCAGCAGGGCATCGGGAATGCCGCGCCCGGTGTCGCGCACCTCGATCTCACCATGGCTGCCGCCGCGGAACACCCGCAGCGACACCAGCCCGCCCGGCGGCGTGGCATCCAGGGCGTTGAGCAGCAAATTGACCAGCACCTGCTGCATCTGGTCGGCATCGGCCAGCACCACCAGATCGGAATCACCCTGGGCGTTCAGGCTGACCTGGGCGCGGGCGGCGGTGGGCGCCATCAGCGATTGGGCGCGGCGCAACAGCTCGCGCGCCGCCACCGGCCGGGGCTCGGCCTGACGGGGGCGGCCGTATTCCAGCAAATCTTGCATGACCCGGCCCAGGCGGTCGATTTCCCCCACCATGTCGTCCAGCAAGGCACGGCGCTCGGCATCGGCCTCGCGCCGGGCCAGGGCCTGGGCGCTGGTCTTCAGCGTCGCCATGGGATTGCGCACCTCGTGGGCGATGGCGGTGGCGAATTCGCCCAGCGCCACCATGCGTTCCATGCGCACCGCCTCGGCCACCATGCCCTCGATGCGGGTGGCCATGGCGTTGAAGCTGTCGGACAGCATGGCGATCTCGTCCTCGCCGCGCACCGGAACGCGGTGATCCAACTCGCCGCGCGCGATGGCCTGGGCGCCGTGGCTGAGCGGCGCCAGACGCCGTTGCAGGCGGGCGGCAAGGCGCGAGAACAGCATCACCGACGCCGCCACCGCCAGCAGGATGGCGAGATAAAGACCGCCGCGCGCCGCCTGCAACGGGCTGATCAGCGCCCGCGAATCCATGTGCAGCACCGGCCGCCAGCCGGGAACCACTTCCGGTCCCGGCACCAGCTCGCCGCGCGGGAACACCTGTTGCCCGACCGCGTCGAAATATCCAGCCGGGGTCTTCAGCAGCGGCTCCATCATGCTGGCGGCGGGCGGCGTCCCCAGAAGCTCGGTCAGCGACGACAGCCGCACATGCAGCGCAATGCCGCCCTGGGCCACCGATTGCCGCATCAGAAACCATCCGGCCTGTCCGTTGATGGCCGGGGCCGGGCCGATGAAATCGGTCTCGCCCACCGTCACCACCGGCAGTTCGGACAGGTCGAAGCGGGTGCCGCCCCAATAGGGCGCCCCCGACGCCGCCTGCCCGGCCACCACCGCCCGCAGCAGGTTGTCGTCGGACAGGAACAGCACACCGTAGAGATCGGGCACGTCGGCCTCGACCCGCAGCAATTCCGCCACTTCGCCGCCCATGGCCACCGGCGCGGCGCGCACATAGGCGGGCAGCATGGGGTGGTTGGACAGGGTTTCCAGCTCGTAATTGCGCACGTCCAGGAACGACCCCAGCCGCCCGGCGGCGGCGGTCAGATGGGCATTGAGCTTTTCGCCCAGCAACTGGTCGAGCAGGCCCGAGGCATAGCGGTCGTACAACAGGCTGACGGCGGCGATGGACACGCCCCAGACGGCCAGCGTTACCATGAAATAGCGTCGGACCAGGGAACTGCGCAGGGTCATGGCGGCAATAAGGCCCATGGCGGGCGGCACGGGCAAGACTTTTGTCAGATGCATCCCCCGCCGCTTGTCTGGCATGATCGCTGCCTTCGCCTTCGCGCGCCGGGACGACCCGGCGGCCGCATGGTTCCCCTCCGGGACGACCCGGACCGAACACGGCCCATCTTTTCCATGATCTTCCCGTCTTTTTCCCCCGTGGGGCGGCCATGAGTGCCGGTCTGTGGGGTTTGCTCGCCGCGCTGGCCTTTGGCGGCGCTGATTTCTGCGGCCGTCTGAGCGGACGGCTGATCGGACCGCGCGACGCCATGATCGGCGTGCTGCTGGTGGGCGGGCTGGTGCTGTCCGCAATCCTGCCGCTGCTGGGCGGCCCGCCGCACTTGACGCCGTCCGGCCTGGGCTGGGCGCTGGCGGCGGGCATCGCCGCCTCGTTGGCGCCGCTGGCCCTGTACAAGGGCATGACCTATGGCCCGCTGTCGCTGGTCGGGCCGGTGTGCGGCGCCTATCCGGTGCTGGTGGTGCCGGTGACGGTCGCCTTGGGCGCACGGCCCGAGCCGCTGCATTGGGCGGCCATGGCAATCACCGTGCTGGGCGTGATCCTGGTCGCCCGCCATGCCGCCCCCGATCCCGATGCCCTGTTGGCCGCCGACGATGCCAACCGCCGCCGCGCCCTGCTGTATGGTTTGGGGGCCGCGTTCCTGTTCGCCGCCGCCCTGTTGCTGGGCCAGCGCGCCGCCGAAGGGCTGGGCGCGGTGCCGTCGCTGTGGCTGGGGCGCTGGACCGGCCTTGCCCTGCTGCTGGCCGCCGCCCTGGCCACCAGCCGCCGCCTGCCCGTCCCGCCCCGCCGTCTGTGGGGATTGCTGGTGGTGCAGGGTCTGCTGGACGCAGGCGGCTTCCTGGCCTTCATCCTGGGCAGCCACGGCCCCGACGCCCCCGCCGCCGCCGTCGCCAGTTCCGGCTTCATGGTGGTGGCGGTGCTGCTGGGCCGACTGCTGCTCAAGGAGCGGGTTTCGGTTCCGTGCTGGCTGGGCATCGCCCTGGTATGCGGCGGCGTGTCCATTCTTTCGGCAGGCGCCGCCTGATCTGCCCAAATTTAAATCATCGGAAATCAGCCACGCGGAGCAAGCCCTTGTAAAGCCTTGCTCCGCGCTTTGGCACGCCGCTTGCTGAATACAATCCCGTCACTAGGGTTCCGGCGCCATTCGGCGCGGCTGGTCCGAGAGTGACAATCCGGCCACCCACACGGCCGGACACACGGCGGGATAAAAGCCCGGGAGGCAGTCACCGAGGGGGGATCAAAAGGTCCCGTCCGATGGTCTCGCCCGTCCCGGCTGGTCCCCGGTTTCCCTCCTCGGCATCGATCCAACGGTGTGCAAGGAGGTTGAGACATGACGTTCTCGGTGAAAAAGATGATGGCGACGGCGCTCTGTGCCCTGGCCGTGGCCGCGTCCACCGCCGCCCCCGCCATGGCCGAGCCCAAGAAGGACTTCAAGCTGGCCTGGACCATCTATGCGGGTTGGATGCCGTGGCCCTATGCCCAGCAATCGGGCATCCTGAAGAAGTGGGCCGACAAGTACGGCGTCAATATCGAGCTGGTGCAGATCAACGACTACGTCGAATCCATCAACCAGTACACCGCCGGTAAGTTCGACGGCGTGGTGGTCACCAACATGGACACCCTGACCATCCCGGCCGCCGGTGGCGTCGATACCACGGCGCTGATCGTCGGCGATTATTCCAACGGCAATGACGGCATCGTGCTGAAGAAGGGCAAGTCGGTCGCCGACCTCAAGGGCCAGAAGATCAATCTGGTCGAGCTGTCGGTGTCCCATTACCTGCTGGCCCGCGCGCTGGATTCGGCCAAGCTGAAGGAAAAGGACGTCAAGACCGTCAACACTTCGGACGCCGACATCGTCGCCGCCTTCGCCTCGGCGGATGTGACCGCGGTGGTCACCTGGAACCCGCAATTGTCCGAGGTCAAGGCCGCCAAGGGCGCCACCCTGGCCTTCGACTCGTCCAAGATCCCCGGCGAAATCCTGGACCTCGCCGTGGTCAATACCCAGACGCTGAAGGACAATCCGGCGCTGGGCAAGGCGCTGGCGGGCGCGTGGTACGAAACCATGGCGGTGATGAGCAAGGACGACGCGGCCGGCAAGGCGGCACGGGCCGAGATGGCCAAGGCGTCGGGCACCGATCTGGCGGGCTACGACAGCCAGCTCAAGACCACCTTCATGTATTACGACCCCAAGGCGGCGGTGGCTTTCGCCAAAAGCCCCGATCTGGTCAAGACCATGGATCTGGTCCGCACCTTCTCGTTCGATCACGGCCTGCTGGGCGAAGGCGCCAAAAGCAAGGACGCGGTCGGCATCTCGTTCCCCGGCGGCAAGGTGCTGGGCGATGCCAAGAACGTGAAGATGCGCTTCGACGCCGAGTACATGCAGATGGCCGCCGACGGCAAGCTGTAGGCCCGGTTCCTTCCTTGGACCGTCATGCCCGGACTTGATCCGGGCATCCATGGATCGCCGGGTCAAGCCCGGCGATGACGGAACAAAGGTTGCCATCAGAAGCGAGAACCTCATGGGCCGCATCATCAACCGCCGACCCGACCGTTTGGGCAAGTTCCTGCTGGGAGCCCTGCCCTTCGTCATCGTGCTGGCGCTTTATCTGGTCGGGTCCGCCGCGCGGCTGGCCGACAATCCCAACGACAAGCTGTTGCCCAGCCTCGCCACCCTGGCCGACGGCGTGGTGCGCGTCGCCATCGATGCCGACAAGCGGACCGGCGTGGTGCTGCTGTGGGCCGACACCCTGTCCAGCCTGTCCCGGCTGGGCCTGGGACTGGCGGTGGCGACCATCATCGGGCTGGTGTGGGGCATCGCCAACGGCCTGATCCCGCTGGTCCGCGCCGGGCTGTCGCCGCTGGTGGCGGTGCTGTCCATGGTGCCGCCCATGGCGGTTCTGCCCATCCTGTTCATCGTGTTCGGCCTGGGCGAGCTGTCCAAGGTGGTGCTGATCGTCATCGGCATCGCGCCGTTCCTGGTGCGCGACCTGCAAGCGCGGGTCGAGGACATGCCCGCCGAATTGCTGATCAAGGCCCAGACCCTGGGCGCCAGCACCTGGCAGATCATCATCCGCGTGGTGGTGCCGCAGATGCTGCCGCGCCTGATCGATTCGGTGCGGCTGTCGCTGGGTCCGGCGTGGCTGTTCCTGATCTCGGCCGAGGCCATCGCCGCCGAGGACGGGCTGGGCTACCGCATCTTCCTGGTGCGCCGCTATCTGGCCATGGATGTCATCCTGCCCTATGTGGCGTGGATCACCCTGTTGGCCTTTGCCTGCGACTTCGCGCTCAAGACGTTCAACCGCCGGGCCTTTCCGTGGCTATGGGCGGGAAAGGAGGCGGCATGAGCCATGTCAGCGTCCGCCACCTGTGGAAGGAATATCCCGGTCAGGTGGTGCTGGAGCGGGTCAACCTGGAAATCCCGTCCGGCGAGTTCTGCGCCCTGGTCGGGCCGTCGGGCTGTGGCAAGACCACGTTCCTGCGCATGCTGCTGTCCCAGGACCGCCCGTCGCGCGGCGACATCCTGATCGACGGCGCCCCCATCGCCACCGAGCCCGGCCCCGATCGCGGCGTGGTGTTCCAGCGTTATTCGGTGTTCCCGCATCTGACGGTGCGCGAAAACGTCATGCTGGGCCGTGAGCTGGCCTCGGCGCCGCTGCTGGGCCGCCTGTTCGGCACCGCCCGGCGTAAGGTGGCGGACGAGGCCGAAGCACTGATCGAGGCGGTCGGCCTGGGCCATGCCCGCGACAAGTTCCCCGCCGAATTGTCGGGCGGCATGCAGCAGCGCCTCGCCATCGCCCAGACCCTGATCGTCAAGCCGAAGATCCTGTTGCTGGACGAACCGTTCGGCGCGCTGGACCCCGGCACCAAGGCGCAGATGTACGAGCTGCTGACCGCGTTGTGGCGGGAACGGCGGATGACCGTGTTTATGGTCACCCATGACCTCAAGGAAGGCTTCACCCTGGGCACCCGCGTGCTGGCCTTCGACAAGGTCCGCCATGACCCGCAGGAACCCGGCGCCTATGGCGCCACCATCACCCTGAACCTGCCGCTGGAGGAAAAGGCGCTGCGGGCCGAGGTGGTGGCGCCGTTGCCGAAAGTGGTGGCGGCCGAGGAAAAAGAGTAACGGCCGCAAGTGCGGCCGCGCGCCCCCTGGCGCGGGAGCCAAGGCGGACGGAGGTCCGCCGCCCGGCGCCTGAGGGGCAAAAATAAAACAGCCCTCGGGGACGACCCCGAAAGCGGCTTCGCATCCTTCCGGGACGGCCCGGACCGATGGAGAGATTCGCCATGAGCGACATCCTGTACGAAGACACCTTGCCCGGCGGCAAGCACTGGTCCTTCACCGTGCGGTGCGGCACGTCCTTGCGCCTGATCGACGTCGAGGGCGGCGCCAATGTGGGCATGCTGTTCCACAACCCGGCCAACCTGCTGGAGCGCTACAACGCCCCCGACACGCTGAAGTGCCAGCACACCTTCAAGCTGACGCGCGGCAATTGCCTGTATTCCGACATGGGCCGCATCTTCTGCTCCATCGTAGAGGACAGCGTCGGCTGGCACGACACCGTCAGCGGCAACATGACCAAGGACATGGTGGCCGCCCGCTGGGGGGTGAAGACCTATCAGGCGTGCCGCAACGACTGGTTCCTGAACGGTCATGACAGCTTCCTGGTCGAGGGCGGCAAGTACGGATTGGGCCGCCGCGATCTGGCCGCCAACGTCAACTGGTTCAGCAAGGTGGCGGTGGCCGAGGACGGACGCATGGTGTTCGACCCGGCCCATTCCCCCGCCGGGTCCTTCGTCGAGCTGCGCTTCGAGATGGATACGCTGGTGCTGATGCACACCTGCCCGCACCCGCTGAACACAGCGCCCGATTACCCGAAAAAGCCGGTGACCTATCAGTTCCGCCGCGCCGAGCCGGTGGCCGAGGACGATTTCTGCCTGAACTTCCGGCCCGAGAATCGCCGGGGATTCGAGAACAACCGCCTTTACCACCTGATCGGCTAGGAGGACTTCGTAATGCTCAAGGAAAGCACCCTGGCCGCCGAAACGGCCGCCTTTCGCGCCACAGTTCCCGCCGGAGATTACTGGCTGCACGAGGTCAAGAAGGGCCAGACCTTCCGCATCGTCGATGTGGAGGGCAACCAAGCCGCCGACACCCTGTTCTACAACGCCCGCGACCCGCACGAGCGCTATTCGGCCACCGACACCATCCGGGCCCAGGGCAACGTCTATCTGGGGGTGGGCTCGCGCCTGCTCAGCCAGGACGGCAACGTCATGCTGACCATCACCGCCGACAATGTGGGGCGTCACGACACCCTGGGCGGCGCCTGTGCCACCGAATCCAACACGGTGCGCTATGCCCTGGAAAAGAAGACCATGCACGCCTGCCGCGATTCCTATGTGCTGGCGCTGGCCGAACATGACGAATGGGGCCTGACCAAGCGCGACATCGGCCACAACATCAACTTCTTCATGAACGTCCCCATCACCCCCGAAGGCGGCCTGAGCTTCGCCGACGGCGTGTCGGGGCCGGGCAAGTATGTGGAGATGGTGGCGGCGATGGATGTGCTGGTGCTGATCTCCAACTGCCCGCAGCTCAACAACCCGTGCAACGCCTACAACCCGACGCCCATCGAGGTGCTGATTTGGGAGGCGGCATCGTGACCCCCGCCGCCGTCATGCCCGCGAAGGCGGGCATCCATGGCGCCACCAGCGACGGCGCCAAAGCCTAGGCATGGATGCGGTTCCCGGCATGGATCCCCGCTTTCGCGGGGATGACGCCCAGAGGGACCGCAGCCGAACACCAGGGGATTGACTGTTATGTTCACCAAGGTCCTGATCGCCAATCGCGGCGCCATCGCCTGCCGAATCATCCGCACCCTCAAGCGCATGGGCATCCAAAGCGTCGCCGTCTATTCCGAGGCCGACCGCCATTCCCTGCATGTGGCCGAGGCCGACGAGGCGGTGTGCATCGGCCCGGCCGCCGCCGCCCAATCCTATCTGCGCGCCGATGCCATCCTGGAAGTGGCCAAGGCCACCGGCGCCAAGGCCGTCCATCCCGGCTATGGCTTCCTGTCGGAAAATCCCGGTTTCGCCGAGGATTGCGCCGCCGCCGGCATCGCCTTCATCGGCCCCGCCCCCGCCCATATGCGCGCCTTCGGCCTCAAGCACACGGCGCGCGAACTGGCGGAACAGGCCGGGGTGCCGCTGGCCCCCGGTTCCGGCCTGCTGGATGACGCTGCCCACGCCAAGCGCGAGGCGGCACGCATCGGCTATCCGGTGATGCTGAAAAGCACGGCGGGCGGCGGCGGTATCGGCCTGTCGCTGTGCCGCTCCGAGGCCGAACTGGAGCCGCTGTTCGAGCGGGTGCAGCGTCTGGCCCGCAACAATTTCAAGGATGCCGGGCTGTTCCTGGAAAAATACGTGGAACGGGGCCGCCATATCGAGGTGCAGATTTTCGGCGACGGCCGGGGCAACGTGGTGGCCCTGGGCGAGCGCGATTGCTCGGCCCAGCGCCGCAATCAAAAGGTGGTCGAGGAAACCCCGGCGCCGGGCATCCCCGCCGAATTGCGCCACCGCCTGTGCCACACCGCCGAGGCGCTGGGCCGCGCGGTGAATTACGCCAATGCCGGAACGGTGGAGTTCCTGTACGACACCGACAGCGGCGATTTCTATTTCCTGGAGGTCAACACCCGCCTTCAGGTCGAGCACGGCGTGACCGAACAGGTCACCGGCATCGATCTGGTGGAATGGATGGTGCGGCAGGCGGCGGGCGAGGCCCTGCCCCTGGCCGACCATGCGGAACGGGCGCACGGCGCCTCGATTCAGGTGCGGCTCTATGCCGAGGACCCGGGCCGCGATTTCCGCCCCAGTTCGGGCCTGCTGTCCCATGTGCAGTGGTCCGAGAGCGCCCGCATCGAGACCTGGGTGGAAAGCGGCTCGGAAGTCTCGCCGTTCTATGACCCGATGATCGCCAAGATCATCGTCACCGGCAGCGACCGCGCCGAGGCGTTGGCCAAGATGCGCGACGCCCTGGCGGCGACGCGGGTCGCGGGCATCGAGACCAATCTGGCCTATCTGCGCGCCCTGATCACCAGCCCGGTCTTTGCCGAAGGCCGCGTCACCACCCGCACCCTGGAAAGCTTCGCCTACGCCCCGCACAGCGTCGAGGTGCTGGCCCCCGGCACCCAGACCACCATTCAGGACCATCCCGGCCGTATCGGCTTTTGGGATGTGGGCGTGCCGCCCTCCGGCCCCATGGACGATCTGTCCTTCCGCCTCGCCAACCATGCCGTCGGCAACACAGCGGGCATGGCAGCGCTGGAAATCACCGTTTCCGGTCCGACGCTGAAGTTCAACGTCGATACCACGATCTGCCTGACCGGTGCGCCCATGACGGCCAAGCTGGACGGCCAGCCGGTGGCCTTTGGCACCCCTGTCGCTATCCAGGCTGGGCAGGTGCTGGCGGTGGGCAGCGTCACCGGGGCGGGCTGCCGCGCCTATCTGGCGGTGGCGGGCGGTTTCGACGTGCCCGATTACCTGGGCAGCAAGTCCACCTTCACCCTGGGCAAGTTCGGCGGCCATGGTGGCCGCGCCCTGCTGACCGGCGACGTGCTGCATCTGGGCCAGCCCGTGGCGGGCATCGCGCCGCGCGCCATCCCCGCCGCCATCGTCCCGTCCATCGGCCATGCCTGGGAAATCGGCGTGCTGTACGGCCCGCACGGCGCCCCCGATTTCTTCACCGAGGAAGACATCGTCACCTTCTTCGCCGCCGAATGGGAGGTGCATTACAATTCCAACCGTACCGGCGTGCGGCTGATCGGCCCCAAGCCGAAATGGGCGCGCACCGATGGCGGCGAGGCCGGGCTGCATCCCAGCAACATCCACGACAACGCCTATGCCATCGGCGCCGTGGATTTCACCGGCGACATGCCGGTGATCCTGGGACCGGACGGCCCGTCCCTGGGCGGCTTCGTCTGCCCGGTGACCATCGTCGCCGCCGAATTGTGGAAGATGGGCCAGTTGCGCCCCGGCGACAAAGTGCGCTTCAAGCGCCTGTCGCTGGCCCAGGCCGAGGCGCTGGAGGCGGCGCGGGAAGAGGCCTTGGCGTTCGGCTCCATGGATTGCCGGGTCAAGCCCGGCAATGACGGCAACAAAGAGCCCGTCATGCCCGGGCTTGACCCGGGCATCCACGATTCGCCCACCGTCGGCGAAATCGCCGCCCAAGGCGACCGCCCGCGCGTGGTCTATCGCCGGGCGGGCGACAAGTATCTGCTGGTGGAATATGGCCCGCTGGTGCTGGATCTGGAACTGCGCTTCCGCGTCCATGCCCTGATGGCCGAACTGGGCAAGCTGGCCCCGGCTGGCATCATCGACCTGACACCGGGTATCCGCTCGCTGCAACTGCATTACGACAGCCGGGTGCTGCCGCTGCACGAATTGCTGGACCTGCTGGGCCGCGCCGAGGCGGCATTGCCCAACAACGACGCCATCGAGGTGCCGACCCGCATCGTTCACCTGCCACTGTCGTGGGATGACGAGGCGACGCAGCTCGCCATCCGCAAATACATGCAATCGGTGCGCGCCGACGCGCCGTGGTGCCCGAGCAACATCGAGTTCATCCGCCGCATCAACGGCCTGGACGATATCGACGCGGTCAAGCGCATCGTCTTCGATGCCAGCTATCTGGTGTTGGGCCTGGGCGATGTCTATCTGGGGGCGCCGGTGGCGACGCCGCTGGACCCCCGCCATCGGCTGGTCACCACCAAATACAACCCGGCCCGCACCTGGACGCCGGAAAACGCCGTCGGCATCGGCGGCGCCTATATGTGCGTCTATGGCATGGAAGGCCCCGGCGGCTATCAGTTCGTCGGCCGCACCTGCCAGGTGTGGAACACCCACAAGGAAACCGCTGAGTTCCAGTCGGGCAAGCCGTGGCTGCTGCGCTTCTTCGACCAGATCCGCTTCGTCGAGGTGTCCGCCGCCGAATTGCTGGAGTTCCGCGAGAACTTCCCGCGCGGCAAGGCCCACCTGAGAATCGAGGAAGGCACCTTCAAACTGGCGGAATACCGCCGCTTCCTGGCCGACAACCAGGACAGCATCGCCGCCTTCAAGGCCCGCCAGCAACAGGCCTTTTTGGAGGAGCGCACCCGCTGGGAGGCCTCGGGCCAGATCGGCTATGGCGCCGAAATGCCCGATGCCGCCCCCGACGATGGCGACGAGGCATTGCCGCCCGGCGCCATTTCCGCCGACAGCCCGGTTCCCGGCAGCGTGTGGAAGATCGCGGTGGAACCCGGCCAGAGCGTCAAGGCCGGTGACCTGCTGGTGGTGGTCGAAAGCATGAAGATGGAAATCCCGGTGACCGCGCCCGGCGATGGCGTGGTGCTGGATTTGAAATGCGCCGAAGGCCGGGCGGTGTCCCTGGGCCAACGGCTGGTGGTGATCGGGGAGGCCGCATGATGTTGTCGCTGGATATTTCCACCCTGCGCGCCGGATACGCCTCCGGCACTCTGACGCCCGAATCGGTGCTGGATCAGGTCTATGACCGCATCACCGCCATGGGCGAACACCCGGTGTGGATCACCCTGCTGCCCAAGGCCGATGCCCTGGCGCGGCTGGCGGCGGCGCCCAAGGGGCCGCTGTGGGGCATTCCCTTCGCGGTCAAGGACAACATCGACGTGGCGGGCCTGCCCACCACCGCCGCCTGCCCCGATTTCGCCCATGTCCCCTGCCGCTCGGCCAGCGTGGTGGAAAAGCTGGAGGCGGCGGGCGCCGTGCTGATCGGCAAGACCAATCTGGACCAGTTCGCCACCGGTCTGGTCGGCACCCGCAGCCCCTACGGCATCTGTTCGTCGGTGTTCAGCCCCGACCATATCTCGGGCGGTTCCAGCTCGGGCTCGGGCGTGGCGGTGGCGGCGGGGCTGGTGTCGTTCGCGCTCGGCACCGACACCGCCGGATCGGGCCGGGTGCCCGCCGCCTTCAACAACATCGTCGGCCTGAAACCGACCAAGGGTCTGCTGAGCACCCGCGGCGTGCTTCCCGCCTGCCGCAGCCAGGATTGCGTGTCCATCTTCGCCGCCACCGTGGCCGATGCCCACGCGGTGCTGAAGGCGGCGGCGGGCTATGACATCGAGGATGCCACTTCCCGCAAGCCGCCCGAGCACGCCGTGGCCGCCGCCGCCCCGGCCGGAAGCTTCCGCTTCGGCGTGCCGTCCGGCGGGCTGGATTTCTTCGGCGACGGCGAGGCGGCGGCGCTGTACCGCGCTGCCGTCAGCCGCCTGGAATCCCTGGGCGGGGTGGCGGTGGACATCGACTTCGCACCGTTCCGCGACGCCGCCCGCCTGCTCTATTCCGGCCCGTGGGTGGCGGAACGGCTGGTCGCCATCCGCGATTTTGCGTTGAAACAGCCGCAATCCATCCACGAGGTGGTGCGCGGCATCATCCTGGGCGCCCAGAATCTGACCGCCGTCGATGGGTTCGAGGGCTTCTACAAGCTGGCCGAGCTGACCCGCGCTGCCGAAGCACAATGGGCACACATGGAGGTGATGCTGCTGCCGACCACCGGCACCATCTACCGCATCGACGAGGTGCTGGCCGACCCGGTGCGGCTGAACAGCAACCTTGGCGCCTATACCAACTTCGTCAACCTGATGGATTTGTCGGCGCTGGCGGTTCCGGCGGGCTTCCGCGCCAACGGCCTGCCGTTCGGCGTCACCCTGATGGGCCGCGCCTTCGACGATGGCCGCCTGACGGTGTTGGGCGACCGCCTGCACCGCTCGTTGCCCGATCTGTGCGTCGGGGGCACGCCGCTGCATCTGGGCCAGACCCCGTCCCTGGTGCCCGAACCCCAGGCGGGCCGCGTGGCCGTCGCGGTGGTCGGCGCCCATCTGGCGGGCCAGCCGCTGCATTGGCAATTGGTGGAACGCCGCGCCCGGCTGGTCGCCACCACCCGCACCGCGCCGGGTTACAGCCTGTACGCCCTGGCGGGCACCGTCCCGGCCAAGCCGGGACTGGTGTTCGACGGCAAGGGCGCGGGCGGGATCGAAATCGAGGTGTACGAGATGGATACCGCCGCCTTCGGCAGCTTCGTCGCCCTGATCCCGCCGCCCCTCGGCATCGGCACCCTGACCCTGGCCGACGGTTCCAAGGTCAAGGGCTTCATCTGCGAAGCCCACGCGGTGGCCGATGCCGAAGACATCACCGCCACCGGCGGCTGGCGGGCGTGGCTGGGGAAGGCGGGAGTTTAAAAGAGTACGGAAAAACTCGGTGGCCACGTCGGTTTCCACTTTCCGTCATGGCCGGGCTTGACCCGGCCATCCACGCGTTTCCGCAATAAAATTATTGGAAACAATGGCATAGGCGTCTGGACGTGGATGCGCGGGTCAAGCCCGCGCATGACGGGAAAGGGTCTGAAGATGTCAAATCGGACTTTTTCCGCAGCCCGTTAACTCCTGCCGCCACCCAGCACCTTGTACAGGGTCACCAGATTGGACAATTGCGATACCTGGATGCTGACCAGTTCCTGCTGTGCACTGTACAAGGACCGCTGGGAATCCAAGACCGTCAGATACGAATCGATGCCCCGGTCATAGCGGGCCTGGGACAGGCGGTAGCTGGTCTGGTTGGCGTCCACCAGCGCCCCCTGGGCATTGCGCTGATCGCCCAGGGTGCCCTTGGCGGCCAGGGCGTCGGACACCTCGCGGAAGGCGCTCTGGATCGATTTTTCGTATTGCGCCACCGCGATGTCGCGGCTGGCCTTGGCGCTGTCCAGATTGGCCTGATTACGCCCGGCATCGAACAGCGGCATCGTCGCCTGGGGGGCGAAGCTCCAGGCGCCCGAGCCCGACTCGAACAGATTGCCCAGGGTCTTGCTGGACGTGCCAAAGCTGCCGGTCAGCGAGATGGTGGGGAAAAAGGCCGCCCGCGCCGCGCCGATATCGGCATTGGCCGCCTTCAGGGTCAGTTCCGCCTGGGCGATGTCCGGGCGGCGCAACAGCACCTCGGACGGCAGGCCCACCGGCACCTCGGCGACGAAGCGCACGGCGTCAAGATCGCCCGCCCCGGCCAGGGTGGCGGCGTCCAGCGGCGCCCCCACCAGCAGGGTCAAGGCGTTGAGGTCCTGGGCCACCTGCCGCTGATAGGCGATGCGGCTGACCCGCGCCGTCTCGACGGCCGAACGGGCCTGGGCCACGTCAAGCTGCGAGCCGATGCCCCGTTCGAAGCTGCGTTCGATCAGGTTCAGCGACTTTTCACGGGTCGCCAGGGTTTCCTCGGTCAGGGTCAACAGCTTGCGGTCGCCCAGCCATGTCAGATAGGCGTTGGCAACCTCCGCCACCAGGGAAATCTGGGTGGATTCGCGGGCCTGCTCGGTGGACAGGAAGCGGTTCAGCGCCGCTTCCTCCTGGCTGCGCAGACGGCCGAACAGATCGATCTCGAACGCCGTCACCCCCAGATTGGCACTGTAGCGCCGGGTGGTCAGCGCCTGTTGCGGCACACTGGTGGACAATTGCTTGGGCGTACGGCTGATGGTTTCCGACACGCCCGCATCCACCTGCGGCAGCAACGCCGCCTCGCTGACACGGTAGGTGGCGCGGGCCACCTCGATGTTCAGCGCCGCCACCCGCAGGTCGCGGTTGTTGTCCAACGCCTGCCCGATCAGCTTTTGCAGGGTCGGATCGACGAAGAACTGACGCCAGCCGATATCCGGCGCCTGGGCGGTGTCGGATTTGGCCTCGGCCTTATAGGCCGCGCCTTCAGGCCAGGACGGCGCCACCGGCGCCTCGGGCCGGGTGTAATCGGGGATCAGCGAGCACCCCGACAACAGGGCCGCCGCACCGGCGGCAAGAAACAGCTTTTTCATCATGTTTTTTCTCACTCGGCGGGGGCGGCGGCGGACAACGGCAGACGCTTGGGGTCCTTGCCGAACAGGCGCTGCACCACCACGAAGAACACGGGAACGAAGAAGATGGCTAAGACCGTGGCACTGATCATGCCGCCCATCACGCCGACACCGATGGCGTTCTGCGCCCCCGATCCGGCACCGTTGGCCATGGCCATGGGCAGCACGCCCAGGATGAAGGCCAGCGAAGTCATCAGGATGGGACGCAGGCGTTGCTGCGCCGCCTCGATGGTGGCGCCGGTCAGCGACCGCCCCTTGTCGTGCAGTTCCTTGGCGAATTCCACGATCAGGATGGCGTTCTTGGCGGCCAGACCGATGGTGGTCAGCAGGCCGACCTGGAAATAGACGTCGTTGGACAGACCGCCCAGCCCCACCGCCGCCACCGCGCCGACGACACCCAGCGGCACCACCAGCATGACGGCGAAGGGAATCGACCAGCTTTCGTACAGCGCCGCCAGGCACAGGAACACCACCAGGATCGAGATGGCATAAAGCGCCGGAGCCTGCGAGCCCGCCAGCCGTTCCTCGAACGACAGGCCGGTCCATTGATAGCTGATGCCGGGCGGCAGCTTGGCCGCCAGTTCCTCCATGATCGCCATGGCCTCGCCCGAGGAATGGCCGGGAGCCGGAGCACCCATGATCTCGCGCGAGGGCACGCCGTTATAGCGTTCCAATTGCGGCGAGCCGTATTCCCAGCGCGAGGAGGTGAAGGTGGAGAACGGCACCATCTGGCCCAGGCCGTTGCGCACTTCCCAGCGGCTGACGTCGTCGGGCAGCATGCGATAGGGCGCGTCGGCCTGCAAATAGACCTTCTTTACCCGGCCCTGATCGATGAAGTCGTTGACATAGGCCGAGCCCCAGGCCGCCGACAGGGTGGTGTTGACGTCCGACAGCGACAGCCCCAGGGCCTGCGCCTTCTCGCGGTCCACCTTGATGCGGAATTGCGGGGTGTCTTCCATGCCGTTGGGACGCACGGCCATCAGCGCCGGATTCTGCGCCGCCATGCCCAGCAACTGGTTGCGCGCCGCCATCAGCTTGTCATGGCCGACGCCGCCCCGGTCCTGAAGCTGGAAGTCGAAGCCGGTGGCATTGCCCAATTCGATCACCGCGGGCGGCGCGAAGGGAAACACCATGGCATCCTTGATCTGCGAGAACGCCCCCATGGCACGGCCGATGATGGCCGGAACCTTGGCGTCCCGCCCGCTGCGCTGGCTCCAGTCCTTGAGGCGGACAAAGGCCATGGCGGCATTCTGGCCGCGACCGGCAAAGTTGAAGCCAGCCACGGTCAGCACGCTTTCCACCTTGTCGGCCTCGGCGTGCAGGAAATAATCGCTGACCTGCTTCAGCACCGCATCGGTGCGGGCGCGGGTGGCCCCGGCCGGAGTCTGGACCTGAACGAACAGAATTCCCTGATCCTCGTCGGGCAGGAACGAACTGGGCAGACGGGCGAACAGCACGCCCAGCACCACCAGGATCAGGCCATAGACCGCCAGCATGCGGCCGCTGCGCCGCACGACGCCGCGCACGCTCAGGGTATAGGAACGGCGGCTGCGGTCGAACACCCGGTTGAAGGCGCCGAAGAAGCCCTTGTCGGTCCAGCCGTGGCCGCGCTCCACCGGTTTCAGGATGGTGGCGCACAGCGCCGGGGTCAGCACCAGGGCCACCACCACCGACAGCGTCATGGCCGACACCAGGGTGATGGAGAACTGGCGGTAGATGGCGCCGGTGGAGCCGCCGAAAAAGGCCATGGGTACGAACACCGCCGACAGCACCAGGGCGATGCCGATCAGCGCGCCGGTGATCTGCTCCATGGAGCGCCGCGTGGCCTCCTTGGGGGGCAGTCCGGATTCACCCATGACGCGTTCGACATTTTCCACCACCACGATGGCGTCGTCCACCAGCAGGCCGATGGCCAGCACCATGGCGAACATGGTCAGGGTGTTGATGGTGAAGCCGCAGGCCGCCAGCACGCCGAAGGTGCCCAACAACACCACCGGCACGGCGATGGTGGGAATCAGCGTGGCGCGGAAGTTCTGCAGGAACACGTACATGACCACGAAGACCAGGATGATGGCCTCGACCAGGGTCTTGACCACTTCCTCGATGGACAACCGCACGAACGGGGTGGTGTCGTAGGGATAGACCACCTCGACGCCTTCGGGGAAGAAGGCCTGCAACGACTTGAACTCGGCCTCGACCGCAGTGACGGTGTCCAGGGCGTTGGCGCCGGTCGCCATCTTGATGGCCAGCGCCGCCGTGGGCATGCCGTTGTAATTGGCCTCGGTTTCATAGCTCTCGGCGCCCATCTCGACCCGCGCCACGTCGCGCAGCCGCACCTGGGACCCGTCGGTATTGACCCGCAACAGGATGGCGCCGAACTGTTCCGGCGTCTCCAGGCGGCTTTGCGCCAGCACGGTGGCGTTCAATTGCTGGCCCGGCATGGCGGGCAGACCACCCAATTGGCCCACCGAGACCTCGGCATTCTCGGCCTTGATGGCGGTGACCACGTCGGTGGTGCTGAGCTTGTAGCTGACCAGCTTGTCGGGGTTCAGCCAGATGCGCATGGAATGCTGGGCGCCGAACACCGTGACCTCACCCACGCCCGAGACGCGGCTGATGGCGTCCTGAACCCGCGAGGCCAGAAGGTCGGTCAGGTCGCCCTGGCTCATGCGGCCATCGCGCGAGATCAGGGCGGCGACCATCAGGAAGTTCTTGGTCGCCTTCGCCACCTTGACGCCCTGGGCCTGCACCTCCTGCGGCAGCAGCGGCATGGCCAGTTGCAGCTTGTTCTGCACCTGCACCTGGGCGATGTCGGGATCGGCCTTGGGCTCGAACGTCAGGGTGATGGACACATTGCCCACCGAATCGCTGGTGGACGACATGTAGCGCAGATGGTCGATGCCGTTCATCTTCTGCTCGATCACCTGGGTGACGGTGTTTTCCACCGTCTGCGCCGAAGCGCCGGGGTAATAGGCGCTGATCTGAACAGTCGGCGGCGCGATGCGCGGATATTGCTCGATGGGCAGACCCAGGATGGACAGGCCGCCCGCCAGCATGATGACGATGGCGATGACCCACGCGAAGATGGGGCGATCAATAAAGAAACGCGACATGGCGGGCCTCCGTCAGGGCTGGGGCGCGGCCGCAACCGGGGCAGCGATGCTGACCTCGGCGCCGGGACGGATTTTTTGCAGACCGGCGGTGACCACGCGGTCGCCCGCCTCCAGCCCGGTTTCCACCAGCCATTTGTCGCCGACCGCAGTGCCGACGGCGACCGGGCGCGGCGCCACATGGTTGTCGGCGCCCACCACCCACACGGCGGCGGAACCGTCGGGGTTGCGCACCAGGGCCTGCTGCGGGATCAGGATCGCGTTGTCGCGCGTTCCCTGTTCGACGCGGGCCCGCACGAACAGGCCGGGATACAGCTCGCCCGCCGGGTTGGGGAACACCGCGCGCAATTGCACGGCGCCGGTGCTCTGATCCACGGTGACATCCGAGAATTTCAGCTTGCCGTCCTGGGCATAGGGCTTGCCCGCCCCGTCCACAATCAACCGCACGGCGGCCTGGGCCTCGCCCTGCTGTACGGTTCCGGCGGCCACCGCCTGACGCAGGCGCATCAGCTCGGCGCTGGACTGGCTGACATCCACATACATGGGGTCAAGTTGGGTGATGGTGGACAGCGCCGCCGTCTGGTTGGCGGTGACCAACGCGCCCTCGGTCATCGAGGACTTGCCGATACGGCCGGAAATGGGGGCATAGACCTTGGTGTATTCCAGATTGATGCGCGCCGTCTCCAACGCCGCCTGCGCCACCAGCACCTGGGCGCGGGCCTGGTCCTGGGTGGCGACCACGTCGTCGTAATCCTGGCGCGACACCGCGTTGATCTGCACCAGATCGGCGTAGCGCACCGCCTTGGCCTCGGTGGATTTCAGGGTGGCGCGGGCCTTGGCCAGATCGGCGTTGGCGCTTTGCACCGCCGCCTGATAGGTGGACGGGTCGATCTGATAGAGCTGCTGACCGGCCTTGACGTCGGTCCCTTCCTCGAACAGCCGCTTGAGCACGATGCCGCTGACCTGCGGCCGCACTTCCGCCACCCGATAGGCCGAGGTGCGGCCGGGCAGTTCGGTGGACAGCAGCACCGGCTGGCGCTCCACCGTCACCACCGACACCGGCACCGGACCGCCCTGGGCGTGGCCGCCCGCTTGCTTCGGCTTGTCATCGCAGGCGCCCAGCGCCAGCAGCACGGCCAGGGCCATAAGGATGGACGCGCTGCGTCCCATACGTTGAACAGGCATGGAAATCATCCTGGGTTATGGCGTCCACGAAGGGGGGGATGTGGACCGCAAAACGAATTTGATGTACCGTATCGTACAGTACAGTTTGCGGTCAAGCCCGTTCCGTGTTATCGAAACCGTCAACCACGGAGGTAAAGGGTGTCGGAAGAAAAAACCTCGACGCGGGCGCAGGCCCGCCGCCGCGCCATTCTGGCCGCAGCCACCGAACTGTTCCTGGAAAAGGGGTTCGAGCGCACCAGCCTGTCGGACATCGTCGACCGCTCCAAGGGCTCGCGCTCGACCCTGTACGAGCTGTTCGGCGGCAAGGAAGGCCTGTTGCGGACGATGATCGAGGAATCCACCACCCGCGTCTGGCAGAACGCGCGCTGGGACGACATCCCCACCACCTTCGCCGAGGACGAACTGGTGGAAATGGGCTGCCGCCTGCTACAGGCCATCACCGCCCCCGAGGCCGTTTCGGTCTATCGCATCGTGGTGTCGGAATGCCAGCGCATGCCGGAAATCGCCGCGCTGTTCTTCGCCAGCGGCCCGCGCAATTTCCGCGACGAGATGTTCCGGCGCATCCGCCAGGCCCAGGCCGAGGGATTGGTGACCGACAAGGACCCTGAGGTGATGACCCAGGTGTTCTTCGGCGCGGTCACCGGCGATTTCCCCATGCGCGCCGCCCTGGGTATCGACATGACCCCGCCCGAAGACATGGAACGCCATGTGCGGGCGGGCGTGCGGCTGTTCCTGAACGGCGCTCGCCGCCCAACCCCATGAGCGACCCCGCCGACACCCGCCGCCGCATCCTGGTCGGCGCCCACGCCGCCCTGATGCATCAGGGCGTGCGCGGCCTGACGGTGGAGAACGCGGCGGTGCATGCGGCACTGTCCAAAGGTGCGGTGCTGTACCATTTCCCCAACAAGCATGATCTGATCAAGGCCCTGTTACGGCAGGCGATAGAGGATTGCACGGCGCTGGTGACCGCCCACGGCGTCGCCGCCATGGACAGTCCGGCCGGAGAGCGGCTGTGCTGGGCGATGATGGCCGCCGCCTCACAGCATCCGGAAATTCTGCCGGAACTGGGGGATTGCTTCACCAGACTGTACCGCGCCTTGCCCGCTGACGGTGCCGGACCACCCCAGACCGAGTTACTGGCGCAGTTGGCCCGTACCTTCATGCACACCTTCGGCCTGCCCCTTCCCCCTTCGCCATAGACCCTGGACGCCGCCGCGCCGCCGTGCCACCTTTCGCCCGTCGATTGCAAGGGACGGCAATGAGACGGGTTCTGGCCTTGGCGGGAATGATGTGGACGGCAACGGCGACCGCCGCCGACCTGCCGCAGGATTCCTATGTCTGGCAACGGGTCTGGAGCCCGGCGGTGACCCAGGCGATCCGCGAACAGGCCGATCTGATGCGGTCGTGGCGGGTGTTGGCCGCGCAATCGGATCGCGGCGGATTGTTGCGGAGTTTCACCCCCGATGCCGATGCCTTGCGCAATGCGGGCCGTCCGGTGGTGGCGGTGGTGCGTATCGACGGCGCCCGGGCACGCTGGCGGGAAAGCGATCTGGCCGCCGCCATCGCCGCCCTGGCCGCGCAATGGCCGCTGCCGTTGAGCGGTATCGAAATCGACCACGACAGCGCCACCGCCCGGCTGGGCGATTACGCCGCCTTGCTGGCGGCGCTGCGGCAACGATTGCCGCCGGATGCACGCCTGTCCATCACTGCCCTGCCCGCCTGGCTGGATTCGCCCGATCTGGACAAGGTCCTGGCCCAGGTGGACGAAGTGGTGTTGCAGGTGCACGGGGTGTTCCCGGCGCCGCACCCGTTATTCGAACCGGATCGCGCCCTGGCCTGGGCGCGGCGCCTGTCAGAGCGCAGCGGCAAGCCGTTCCGGCTGGCCCTGCCCGCCTATGGCATCACCGCCCGCCGCGACGGCAACGGCTCGGTCATGGCGGTCGAGGCCGAGGCGCCGACCGGGGCGGGCGGCGTCGATGCTGTCATGCTGCGCGCCGACCCGGCCCAAGTGGCGCGGTTGTTGCGCGACCTGGAGAAAAATCCGCCGCGCGGATTGACGGGCATCGTGTGGTTCCGCCTGCCCACCGCCCAGGACCGCCAGGCGTGGAGCCCCGCCACCTTTCGCGCCGTCATCACCGGCACGCCGCTGCAAACCCGCATCCGCCCCCAGGTGGCGGCGGGCGACCGGCCGGGCCTGATGCGGCTGTTCCTGAACAATGACGGCGCGGTGGAAACCCGCCTGCCCCGCCGCGTCACCCTGCCGCCCGGCTGCGCAGTGGCCGACGGCATCGGCGGCTGGCGGCTGAACGGACACACCCTGACCCATCCGGCGCCGCCGGTGCTGGCCGAGGGCAAACGGACGGAAATCGGCTGGGCGCGCTGCGCCCTGACAACGGAGGACCTGCATGTGGAAGCGGATTAGCCCCCTGGCCCTGGCCCTGGCCGCCGGAACTGGCATCGCCTGGGCCTGTTCGGTGGATGCGCCGTTCCAATTGCTGGATGACCGCGCGGATACCCTGCGCGCCCCGGTGGTCAACAGCTTCTCCTACGAGCTGGCACGGCTGGCGGGCAATCCCGCCGATGCCCTGCACCCCAATGAACAGCCCTGGGAGAACCCCGCGGAAGTGCGCGCCCGGATCGAGGGCGAAGCGGTGGCCCGCCTGCGATCCGGCCAGGACAAGGGCGAAGGCTTGTCCGAGGCGGTGCGGCTGTACACCCAGGGCGCCTTGGCCTTCAACAATCGCGACTGGAACGTGGCGGCAATATTGTTCGAACGGGCACGCACCCTGCCCGACGGCAAGAGCGCCGAGCGCGAGGTGTGGGCCACCTATATGCTGGGCGTGCTGGCCGGGCTCCATCCCGGCGAGCGCAGCGCCGCCGAATGGTTCGAACGCACCCGCCTTGCCGCCAATAACGGCGCCCCCGATCCGCTGGGGCTGGCGGTGACCAGTTATGGCGAGCAGGCACGGCCCTCTTTCCGCGCCGCCAAGCACTATGCCGACAGCGGCAATCTGACCGCCTATGCCGAGGCGCTGGACAAAGCGGCTTCGCTGTACCTGCAACAGGCGGCGCGCGGTTCCGACAGCGGCAAGGCCTCGGTTTGGATCGTCGCCAAGCATATGCTGCACGACCACGACCGCGCCGCCGCCGCACTGGAGCGCCCGGCCCTGCGGCATCTGGCGGTGGCCTATGTGCTGGCCGCCAATCCGTCCTATACCATGCTCGGCAATCCCGTCGATCCCGACCTGCCCGAGAACGCACCGCCGCAGCCGCTCCTGTCCGTTCCCGCCATCCTGCGCCTGCTGGCCGACACGGCGGGCGACGGCCCGCAGGCGGATTTCGACCGGTTGGCCCAGGCCGCCTATGAGCAGGGCGATTACGCCCTGGCCCGCGATCTGGCGCCGCGCGCCGAAGGACCGCTGGCCGCCTGGATAAGGGCCAAGCTGGCGCTGCAAGACGGCGACGATGCCGCCGCCGCCCGCTTCTATGCCGAGGCGTTGGGCCAGGGCGGCACCCTGGAACCGTCCGCCCGCGACCGCCTGAGCGGCGAGAACGCAATCATGGCCCTGAATGCCGGGGAATATGCCCGCGCCCTGACCCTGCTGCTGGCGGCGGGCAACACCTATTGGGGCGATATCGCCTATATCGCCGAACGGGTGATGAGCACCGACGAGATCAAGGCCTTCGTCGATGCCCTGCCGCCGGTCGCAATGCCCGACAAAACCAACCCGCCGGTCCAGGTGCGGCTGCGCGACCTGCTGGCACGGCGGCTGACCCGCGACGGACGTGGCGACGAAGCCCTGGCCTATTATCTGTCGCCGGAACAGGCGACCGCCTATCAGACGGCACTGAAGGAAACGCGCACGGCGCGCAGCGATATCGCCAAGGCCGAGGCGTGGTACACCGCCGCCCATCTGCTGCGCCAGCACGGCCTGGAGATCATGGGCACCGAGGGCGAGCCCGATTACACCTTCTGGGGCGGACAATTCGAATTTGGCGCCGGGCAAACGGACGCCGAATCCCTGCCCGAGGCCGAGCGCACCCGCTTCGTCGCCAGCGCCGCCCAGCCGCCCAAGCGTTTCCATTACCGCTATCTGGCGGTTCAGCATGCCGAACGGGCCGCCGATCTGCTGCCGCCGCGTTCGCAAGCCTTCGCCGCTACCCTATGCCAGACGGCGCAATGGATGAATGCGTCCAAGGAAGACGCAGAGGTGCAACGGCTGTACGCCCGTTACCTCAAGCAAGGCGCCCTGGTGCCGTTCGGCAAGACCTTCGGCCAATCCTGCCCCGACCCCGATTTCACTGCTGCCAGCTCAACCGAAAGGCGATTGCTGACGCTTAAAATTAAGGCAGAGCTGCGCAAGTACCGCTGGCCCCTTCTTGCAGGCGCGGCAATCACCTTGATTGGCGGCGCTCTTCTGTGGCGGAAGCGGAAGACGAAAAAGCAGGCATAGCCAACCTCCGATATATGCACAAGACGTGACCATTCAGGTAGAAAGGTTACAAATTGTGCATATGGGAGGGGAACCCCATGGTCCATCTGCGGATTGCGTCACTGGCTGCGTTGTTCGGCGTGGCGGTCGTCGGATGCGTTCTGCTGGTGGGCGGCATGGGCGGGACCGCCCTGCGCGAGTTGAAAGTGGGCGGACCGCTGTATCAGCGGATCATCCTGGGCAAGGATCTGGTGGCCGACATCCTGCCGCCGCCGGAATACATCATCGAATCCTATCTTGAGGCGACGCTGGCGCTGAACGATCCCGCCAGCCTGTCCACCCGCCGCGCCCGGCTGGCCCAATTGCGCAAGGATTACGACGAACGCCACACCTTCTGGCTGGACGCACCGCTGCCCCCGGCGCTGCACGACCGTCTGGTCAAGGCCGCCCACGCCCCCGCCGCCCGCTTCTATGGCGAACTGGAGCAGCATTTCCTGCCCGCTCTGGCCGCTGGGGACGAGGCGGCGGCACGGGAATCCTACAGCCGCCTCAGCGCCGCCTACGCCGCCCATCGCGCCGAGATCGACGTCATCGTCGCCGAGGCCAATGCCCTGAACCAGAGTATCGAGGCCGAAGCCGCCGCAACCGATACCCGTTTCGTCACCACCATGTGGGTGGTGGTCATCGCCGCCCTGGCGGTGGTGGGTGGCGGCGTGCTTGCCATGCTGCGCGGGCTGGTGCGGCCATTGACCGGCATGACCCGTGTCATGAGCACCCTGGCCCGGGGCGATACCTCGGTGACGGTGCCGGACACCCACCGCCGCGACGAGGTGGGCGACATGGCCGCCGCCGTGCAGGTGTTCAAGGACAACGCCCTGGCGGCCGAGTCCCTGCGCCGCCAGCAACAGCAGGACCGCGACCGCGCCGAGACGGAAAAGCGCGCCGCCCTGGAGGCCATGGCCGACACCGTGGAACGCCAGACCCGCGCCGCCGTCGAGGCGGTGGCGGCCCGCAGCGGCAGCATGGCCAGCAATGCCGCAGGCATGTCCCAGGCCGCCCGCTCGGTCAGCACCAATTCGCAAAGCGTCGCCGCCGCCGCCGCCCAGGCCCTGGCCAACGCCCAGGCGGTGGCCGCCGCCTCGGAACAATTGTCGGCCTCGATCGGCGAGATCGCCGGACAGATCGGCACCGCCCAGGCCGCCACCGCCGAAGCGGTCGAGGCCTCGACCATGGCGGGCGACACCATCGCCGCCCTGTCGGCCACGGTCGGACGCATCGGCGAGGTCACCGACCTGATCCGCGCCATTGCGTCGCAGACCAATCTGCTGGCGCTGAACGCCACCATCGAGGCGGCGCGCGCCGGAGAGGCCGGAAAGGGCTTTGCCGTGGTCGCCAACGAGGTCAAGAGCCTCGCCACCCAGACCTCCCGCGCCACCGAGGACATCACCCGCCAGATCGGCGAAATCCAGACCACCACCGCCCGCGCCGTGAACGCCGTCCAGCACATCACCCGCGCCATCCGAGGGGTCGAGGCGGTGTCCACGGCGGTGGCGGGCGCCATCGAGGAACAGGGCGCCGCCACCGGCGAGATCGCCCGCAACGTCGCCCAGACCTCGGACGCGGCGCGCGAGGTGGCCGACCGTATCGGCGTGGTGTCGTCCGAAGCGGCGATCACCGAGCATCAGGCCGCCGAGGTCAACACCCACTCGGCCGAGGTGGCGGCCAGCGTCGCCGAATTGGGACAGGCGCTGATCCGGGTGGTGCGCACCGCCACCGGCGACGTGGACCGCCGCTCGGCCCCGCGCCAGCCGGTGGACCGCGCCGTCACCGTGCAGATGGACGGCCATCAGCTTTCCACCCGCACCATCAACCTGGGAGCCGGCGGCGCCGAACTGGCGGGTGCCTTGCCCGGCGGCACGGTCGGCACCCGTTTGGACCTGACCCTGCCGGGCTGTCCGCGCCCGCTGTCCGGCAGCATCTGCGCGCTGTCGCACGGCAACACCCATATCGCCTTTTCCGCCGAGGCGGCGACACTGATGCGAGAGCTTCTGCCCACGCTGTTGGACACCCCCGAGCGCGAGGAATTGGAGGACGCCGCCTGATGCGGAAATCAACCAACCAGACTGGTTGATTCCTTTCCATGGCTGCGGCCACAATGGAGGCGCCCGCCCCATGCCGCGCCGAAGGAAATGCCGTGACCTCGTTGCCCATCATCCTGGTCGTCGATGACGAGAAACAATCGCAGGAAGCCCTGCGCCGCGTGCTGTCCGACGAATTCCAGGTCCTGACCGCCTCGACCGCCGCCGAGGCGGAAAACGTGCTGTCCAACGAATTGGTGCACGCCATCCTGTGCGACCAGCGCATGCCCGGCACCCAGGGCGTGGATTTCCTGAAATCGGTGCGCGACCGCTGGCCCGACCCGGTGCGCATGATCATCTCGGGCTATACCGCGTCAGAAGACATCATCGCCGGCATCAACGAAGCGGGCATCTATCAGTACATCACCAAGCCGTGGGAACCGGACGAGCTGGTGCGCACCATCAAGGAGGCGCTGACCCTGCTGGAATTGCAGCAGGCCAACGCCCAAGCCTCGCTGGACCTCAAGGTGGCGCCCGCCATGCTGGAAACCAGCGTCGCCGCCAAGACCGGCACGCTGAAGCGGGCACATCATTTCGACCGCATCATCCACCATGCCAAAAGCCCGCTGTCGGACATCATCGACGTCGCCCGTCGCGTCGCCGCCTTCGACATCTCGGTGCTGATCACCGGTGAATCGGGTACCGGCAAGGAATTGCTGGCCCGCGCCATCCATTACGATTCCCCGCGCGGCGGCAAGCCGTTCGTGGTGGAGAATTGCGGCGCCCTGCCCGACCAGCTTCTGGAATCGGAATTGTTCGGTTGCAAGAAGGGCGCCTTCACCGGCGCCTACGAGGACCGCATCGGCCTGTTCGAGCAAGCCAACGGCGGCACCATCTTCCTGGACGAGATCGGCGAGACCTCGCCCGCCTTCCAGGTCAAGCTGCTGCGCGTGCTGCAAGAGGGGGAAATCCGCCCGCTGGGGGCGCGGCTGACCCGCAAGGTGGACGTGCGCGTCATCGCCGCCACCAACCGCACGCTGGAGGACGAGGTGCGGGAAAAGCATTTCCGCCGCGACCTTTATTACCGTCTGGCCGCCTTTCCCCTGCACATCCCGCCGCTGCGCGAGCGGCCCATGGACGTACACCTGCTGGCCGAACGCCTGCTGGCCGACACCCGCAAGGGCTTCGGCAAACCCATCAAGGGCTTTTCCGACGAATCGCTGGCGGTGCTGAAATCCTATGACTGGCCCGGCAACGTGCGCGAATTGCAGAACGAGATCCAGCGCATGGTGGCGCTGGCCGATACCGACACTCTGGGCATGGAGCTGATCAGCCCGCGCATCCGGGCACGGGCCTGCCCCGGCGGCCGTGCCATGGCCGATTCCAACCAGCGCCGCACGCTGAAGGATCAGGTCGAGGCGCTGGAGGCGCAGGTGCTGGGCGAGGCGCTGTCGCGTCACCGCTGGAACATCAGCCGTGTCGCCGACGAACTGGGCCTGTCCCGCGTCGGCCTGCGCGCCAAGCTGCACCGCTATGGGCTGGAGCGCGCCGGGTGAGCGACCAGGATTTCGCCGCCGCCCAGGAGATCGCCTGGATCGAGGTGATCAAGAAAATGGAGGAGGTCTATTCCGACCTCATCTCCTACGAGGTCGAGCTTGAAGAAAAGAACTCGGCGCTGGAGGAAGCCCAGCGCTTCATCACCTCGGTGCTGTCCTCGGTCTCCGATATCCTGGTGGTGTGCGACCCCAAGGGCGCCATCCAACAAGTCAATCTGGCCTTCCTGCGTCTGACGGATTTCGCCGAAGTGGACCTGTTGGGCCAGCCGGTGGACGATCTGCTGGCCGAGAATGTGGGGCCGCTGGCCTATTGGCTGGAGGCCGGGCCGGGCAATGACCGCGAGGTGCGCTTCAAGAACCGCGACGGCGGCGCCTCGGAACCGGTAGCCCTGACCTGCGCCACCCTGCTGGACCATCGCGGCCTGCCCGCCGGCATGGTGCTGAGCGGCCGCCCGGTGGGCGAATTGCGCCGCGCCTACGAGGCGCTGAAACGCGCCCAGGCGCAATTGGTGCAACAGGAAAAGATGGCGTCGCTGGGCCGCCTGATCGCCGGTGTCGCCCACGAACTGAACAACCCCATCAGCTTCATCGTCGGCAATGTCCATGTGCTGACCAAATACCGCGAACGGCTGGAAAGCTATCTGGAGACGATCCACGGCGGCGCCGATGCCGCCCAGCGCGAGGCGGCGCGCAAGGCGCTGCGCATCGATTCGCTGATGGACGATTTGCCCGATCTGATCGACGGCACCCGCGAAGGCGCCCAGCGGGTGGCGGATATCGTCAAATCGCTGAAACGACTGTCGTTTTCCGATGCGGGCGAGCCGCAGCCGGTGGAATTGGACGAACTGACCGACAAGGCGGTGCAATGGGCGGTCAAGGGCCGCTCGGCCGCCGACATCGCCGTCAGCCGCGACCTGCCGCCCGGCCTGACCATCCTGTGCCGCCCCGGCCAGTTGCATCAGGTATTGGTCAATCTGATGGAAAACGCCCTGGATGCGGTCGGCGGCCGCCCCGGCGCCCAGGTGACATTGCGCGGCCGCGCCCAGGGCCGCCACACGGTGATCGAGATCGCCGATAACGGCCCCGGCATCGCCCCGGCCGATTTGTCCAAGGTGTTCGACCCGTTCTTCACCACCAAGCCGGTGGGCCAGGGTACCGGGCTGGGCCTGTGGATTTCCTACGGCATCATCCGCGACCACGGCGGCACGCTGGAGGCCGAGAACGGTCCCGACGGCGGCGCGGTGTTCAGGATCACGCTGCCAGCAGAGTAAAGCGGAACACCGTCCCGTCCCGCCCATCCGCAGGCGTTTCCGCCCAAATCCGCCCGCCATGACGGCTGATGATACGGCGGGCCAGCGCCAGACCGATACCGGTTCCGGGGTACTCGCCCTGCGTATGCAGGCGCTGGAATATCTTGAAGACACGTTCGTGATATTCCGGGGCGATGCCGATACCGTTATCGGCCACGGTGAACACCCATTCGCCAACCTCGCCGGGCTCGGCCCAGACGCGGATATGGGGACTGCGGTCGGGGTGGCGGTATTTGACCGCATTGCCGATCAGGTTCTGCAACACGCTGGCCAATTGCGGCCCATCGCCATGCACGCGCGGCAGCCTCCCCGCCACCTCGACGGTGGCCCCCTTCTCTTTCAGCAGACGATCGAGATTGGCCAGGACGGATTCCATCACCTCGTGGCATTGCACCGGCTCCAGCGGGCTGCCCAGGGCGTCCACACGGGCATAAACCAGCAAATCCTGGATCAGCGCGCTCATGCGCTTGGCGCCGGAGACGGCATAGCCGATGAATTCGTCGGCCTCTTCGTCCAACTGCCCGCGATAGCGGCGTTCCAGCAATTGCAGATAGCTGACCACCGAGCGTAGCGGCTCCTGCAGATCATGCGACGCCACATAGGCGAATTGCTGCAAATCGGCGTTGGACAGTTCCAGTGCCTCGGATTTGCGGCACAGCTCCAGCAGCGCCCGCTCGCGCTCGGTCACATCGACGATGATGGAATACAGCAAGGCCCGGCCATGGAACTGGCATGGCCCGGAGAACACCTCGACCTGACGCACGCCGTCCCGCGCCGTACGGTGCTGGAAGCGGAAAAAGGCGCGGGCTTCGTTGCGCGCCAACTCCATCTCGGCCTTGATCTGCTCGGACGACAGGATATTGATGTGGGCGATGTTCATCAGCCGCAGCTGTTCCACACTCCAGCCATAGAACCGCGCCGCCGCCGGATTGGCATCGACGATCTGGCCGTTGGCCGGGTCGATCAGCAGCTTGACCGCCTGGTTGTTCTCGAACATCTGCCGATACAGCAGCTCACGCTCGCGCATGGCCTGTTCGGCGGCCAGACGCTCGCTGATGTCGGTGATGGTGGTGACGCGGATCACCTGATCATGCAGAGTTATGTCCTGGGCGCGGATCTCGGCGGGAAAGACGCTGCCGTCGGCGCGCTGCATTTCCGTGCGATAGGAGGACAGAGACCGTTCATCCACATGGGGCTGCGCCAGTTCCAGCCCATGCGGACTGAGCAGCACCGAATAATGCCGCCCGATCAAATCGTCGCGCGACTTCCCGGTCATGCGCAGCACAGCATCGTTGACGTCGATGATGTCGCCATAGGAATGCAACAGGACGCCCTGGCCGGTCAGTTCGGCCAACCGGGCGAAACGCGCCTCGCTCTCGGTCAGGGCGTACACCGTCTGCCGTTCCTCTGTCACGTCCTCCAGCAGACACAGAAGGCCGAGCGGTTCCCCTGTCTCCGCGTTCAGAATGGACAGCCGGGCCTGCATGGCGCGGAGCAATCCGTCATGCCGCCGCACCGCCAGATCATGGCGAGCCGACCGGCCAGCCGCCCACAAATCCGCGCACAGCTTGTCCCACCCCACGGCGGAAACCAGTTTGATCTCGGCGGCGACGGCTTGGCCCAATAGCCGCCCCTCGCGCTGGCCGAAAAAGTCCTGAAACGCCGGATTGCAGGCAAGGAAACGGCCACATCGATCCTGAATGAATACAGGGAACGATATAGCTTCAATCAAGGAGCGAGAGGAAACCGGCAACGCCGACTGAATTGTGCCCAGCGTCATAGAGGGTATCACTTACCTCGTTCGGACTAGGAACGAGCATAGGACACCCTCTACGCACAAACAATACGAATGTATAGGGATCAGACCTCGGCGATCACTCGACGAACAGCCGGGCCGAGCGCACGCCGACCCGCACCTCGGAACCGGGGGCGACGGACAGGCGGTCCAGCTCGTCGCGGGTCAGCTCAGCCTCCAGGGTGGTGCCGCCCAGCACCAGTTCGGCCCGCACCACCGGTCCCAACACCGTCAGGTGCCGCACGCGGGCGGACAGGCCCTCGGCGGCGGCGGCGCGCACTTCCACGTCATGGGGACGGATAAAGGCGGTGCCACGGCCGCTGTCGCCATGGCCATCGGCGGAGACAAGCTCCAACCCGTCCAGCGACGCCCGCCCCTGGCGGATGTCCACGTCCAGGGCGTTGACGTTGCCCAGGAAGCGATAGACGAAGGGGGTGGCCGGACGGTCGTAGATTTCGGTCGGCGTGCCGATCTGTTCGATGCGGCCCTTGTTCATGACCACCACTTCGTCGGCCACTTCCAGGGCTTCTTCCTGGTCATGGGTGACGAACACGCCGGTCAGGCCCATGTCCTCGTGCAGGCTGCGCAGCCAGCGGCGCAGGTCCTTGCGCACCTGGGCATCCAGCGCGCCGAACGGCTCGTCCAGCAGCAGCAGGCGCGGTTCGATGGCCAAAGCGCGGGCCAGGGCGACGCGCTGGCGCTGGCCGCCGGACAACTGCGCCGGGAAGCGCTTGCCCAGGCCGTCAAGCTGCACCAGCCCCAGCAATTCCTCGACCTTGGCGGCGATGGCCGCCTTGGACGGCCGGGCGGCGCCCTTGCGCACCCGCAGGCCGAAGGCGATGTTGTCGGCCACATTCATGTGACGGAACAGGGCGTAATGCTGGAACACGAAGCCGACGCCGCGTTCGCGGGTCGCCAGCGTGGTGGCATCGACGCCATCCAGGCGGATATGGCCCTGATCGGCGAAATCCAGACCGGCCAGGATACGCAGCAGCGTGGTCTTGCCCGAGCCCGACGGCCCCAGCAACGCCACCAGCTTGCCCTTGGGCACGGTCAGCGAGACATCGTCCAGCGCCGCGAAGGCGCCGAAACGCCGGGTCAGGCCTTCGACCTCGATCATGTTTCCGGTGGTTTCAGACACGATGCGCCGCTGCAAGTTCATCTCGATGGAGCCACTCAAGGGCGGATTTCGCCGCGAGCGTGACCAGGGCCAGAAGGGCGAGGAGGGACGCGACGGCGAATGCTCCGACGATATCATATTCATTGTAGAGGATCTCCACATGCAGCGGCATGGTGTTGGTCAGTCCCCGGATATGCCCGGACACCACCGACACCGCACCGAATTCACCCATGGCGCGCGCATTGCACAGCAGCACGCCGTAAAGCAGACCCCACCGCACATTGGGCAGGGTCACCAGAACGAAAGTCGCCAGACCGCCCGCCCCCAGGGTCAGGGCGGCCTCTTCCTCGTCGCGGCCCTGTTCTTCCATCAGCGGAATCAGTTCGCGGGCGACGAACGGGAAAGTGACGAACATGGTGGCAAGGACGATGCCCGGCACCGCGAAGACGATGCGGATGTTGTTGTCCAGCGCCCATTCGCCCAGGAAGCCCTGAAGGCCGAACAGCAGCACATAGACCAAACCCGAGATCACCGGCGACACCGAGAACGGGATGTCGATCAGGGTGATCAGCAGGCTTTTGCCGGGAAAGTCGAATTTGGTGATGGCCCACGACGCGCACAGGCCGAACACGATGTTGAACGGCACCGACACGGCGGCGACCACCAGGGTCAACTGGATGGCCGAGACGGTCATGGGATCGGACAGCGCCGCCCAATAACGGTCGATGCCCTTGGACAGCGCCTGGGTCAGCACCGCCAGCAACGGCAACGCCAGGAACAGCGCCAGGAAGCCCAGGGCGGCGGCGGTCAGCAGCCAGCGCGTCAGGCGGGATTCGGTGGTGGTGGTGGCGCGCGCCATGGTCAGCCCCCCCGCAGGCGCGCGTGGCGCCATTTCTGCAACGCGTTGATGGCCAACAGCAGCACGAACGACACCACCAGCATGACCACGGCGATGGCGGTGGCGCCCACATAGTCGAATTGTTCGAGCTTGGTGACGATCATCAGCGGCGCGATTTCCGAGATGCCGGGCATATTGCCCGCGATGAAGATGATCGAGCCGTACTCGCCCACCGCGCGGGCGAAGGCCAGGGCGAAGCCGGTCAGCAGCGCCGGCCCCAGCGCGGGCAGGATGACGCGCACGAAGGTCTGCACCCGGTCGGCGCCCAGCGACGCCGCCGCCTCTTCCAGTTCGGCATCCAGATCGGCCAGCACCGGCTCGACCGTGCGCACCACGAAGGGCAGGCCGATGAACACCATGGCGACGATGACGCCCAGCGGCGTGAACGCCACCTTGATGCCCAGCGGTTCCAACAGCGAGCCGATCCAGCCGTTGGGGGCATACAGCGCCGTCAGGGCGATGCCCGCCACCGCCGTCGGCAGGGCGAAGGGCAGATCGACCATGGCGTCAACCAGCTTGCGGCCAGGAAAGTCGTAGCGCACCAGCACCCAGGCCACCAGCAGGCCAAACACCGCATTGACCAGGGCGGCGATGGCCGAGCCGCCAAAGGACAGCCGCAGCGACGCCAGCACCCGCCAATCGGTGAAGGTGGCGACCCACTGATCCCAGCCCATGCCCGCCGCCTTGAGGAACAGCGCCGCCAGCGGGATCAGCACGATGGCCGACAGATACAGCAACGTGAACCCCAGCGTCGGGCCGAAGCCGGGGATCACGCGGCGGGGGGCGCGCGGGCGCCCCCCGATGATGGCGGCATTGGCGGCCATGCTTACTTCTTCGCGAAAATCTTGTCGAACACCCCGCCATCGGCGAAGTGGGTGTTCTGCGCCTTGGTCCAGCCACCGAACACGTCGTCGATGGTGAACAGCTTGACCGGCGAGAAGCCCTTCTGCACCGCCTTCCACACTTCCGGGTCACGCGGGCGGTAGTGGTTCTTGGCGATGATCTGCTGCGCCTCGGGGGTGTAGAGGTATTGCAGATAGGCCTCGGCCACGGCGCGGGTGCCGCGACGGTCCACGACCTTGTCCACCACCGCCACCGGCGGCTCGGCCAGGATCGAGATGGAGGGGGTGACGATCTCGAAACCGCCGCCGAATTCATCCAGAGCCAGATAGGCCTCGTTCTCCCAGGCCAGCAGCACGTCGCCCAGGCCACGCTGGGCGAAGGTGATGGTGGCGCCGCGGGCGCCGGAATCCAGCACCGGCACGTTCTTGTAGAGCTGCGAGACGAAATCCAGCGCCTTGCCCTCGTCGCCGTTCCACTTGTTCAGGGCGTAGCCCCAGGCGGCAAGGTGGTTCCAGCGGGCACCGCCCGAGGTCTTGGGATTGGGGGTGATCACCGACACGCCCGGCTTCACAAGATCGTCCCAATCCTTGATCTGCTTGGGATTGCCCTTGCGCACCAGGAACACGATGGTCGAGGTGTAGGGGGCCGAATTGTACGACAGCTTCTTCTGCCATTCCTTGTCCAGCAGCCCACGGGCGGCGATGGCGTCGATGTCGTAGGCCAGGGCCAGGGTGACCACGTCGGCTTCCAGACCGTCGATCACCGAGCGGGCCTGCTTGCCCGAACCGCCGTGCGACTGATTGATCTTCAACTCGTCGCCCGCCTTGGCCTTCCACTGCTTGGTGAAGGCGGCGTTGACCTGCTGGTACAGCTCGCGGGTCGGATCATAGGACACGTTCAGCAGGGTCTTGCTTTCCGCCGCCTGCGCGCCGGGGATCAGGGTCGCCACGCCAGCCGCGAACGCGGCGGCGAACAGAACGGCGCCACCCAGGCGCAGCCATTCGTCATCGATGAAGCGGATCATGGGACCTCCCTCTCTACCGAAACCATAAATCTACACTGTTGTAGATTTGTATCGGAACCGGTGTCAACGGATATTCTACAAAAACACAGATTAATGGCAGATCGCTATCACAGTGTTTATATGTATAATTTTCCCATAAAAAAAGCATGGCACCGAACGCCGCCCGATGCCATGCAACGCCGCTCCCCTCATGCGGGGGACATACTCAGATATCGTACATCAGGATAGGTTCGGGCTGCTTGTGCAGCGCCATATCGGCCAGGGTGGTGTTGTCCAGGATACCGGCGATGGCGTCGCGCACCTCGCCCATCACCGCGCGGATGGCGCAGGTGGTCTCGTTGCGGCAATCCTCGCACCGGCGATAGGCGGTGCGCGACACGCACGGCACCGGCGCCAGCGGACCGTCCAGCACGCGGACGATGTCGCCGACCATGATGTTCTGCGGCGGCTTGGCCAGGGTGTAACCACCGCCCTTGCCCTTCTTGCTGGACAGGAAGCCGCGGTTCTTGAGTTCCAGCAGGATGGCATCCAGGAACTTCTTGGGAATGCTCTCGGATTCCGCGATGTCGGCGATCAGCACCGGACCATCCTGGCCGTGCCGCGTCAGGTAGACCATGGCCTTGAGGCCGTATTTCGCTTTACTGGAAAGCATTTACCCACCAAAAAAGTAGAATTTGCTGGATGTGGCGCCAAGCGGCGCCCCTTGTCAAGCCGTCACTTGTTTTCCGGCTCGAAGCCCACCGCCTGCCGCACCACGTAAAGCGGGCGCTGTTTGACCTCGGAGAACACGCGGCCCAGATACTCGCCAATCACCCCCAGGCTGATCAGCTGCACGCCGGAAAAGAACGTGATGGCGACGATCAGCGACGGATAGCCGGGCACGTCGATGCCCAACACCAGCGTCTTGACCACGAACAGCAGGCCGTACAGCAGGGCGAAGGCGGCGACCAGCATGCCCGCGAAGGTCCAGACCTTGAGCGGCACCGAGGTGAACGAGGTGATGCCGTCGATGGCCAACCGCCACAGGCGGAAAGCGTTGAACTTGGTCTCGCCCGCCACACGCGGCGCCACGTCGTAGGGAATGGAGGTCTGGCGGAAACCGACCCAGGCGTACAACCCCTTCATGAAGCGGGTGTGTTCCGGCATGGCGTTCAGCACATCCACCACCTTACGATCCAGCAGACGAAAATCGCCCGCGCCGCGCGGCAACCGCACCTCGGCCATCCTGGCGAACAGGCTGTAGAACGCCTCGGCGGCACCACGCTTGAAGCCGCTTTCGTCGTCACGGCCCCGGCGCAGGGCGATGACCATCTCGAAGCCCTCGCGCCACTTCTCCAACATCTCGCCGATCACCTCGGGCGGGTGCTGCAAATCGGCGTCGATCATCACCACCGCCTGGCCGGTGGTGTGGCGCAGACCGGCGGTCAACGCCAGTTCCTTGCCGAAGTTGCGCGACAGCTCGACCACCTTTATCCTCGGGTCGCGGCGATTGTGCTCCAGCACACGGTCCACGGTGTCGTCGCGGCTGCCGTCATCGACGCAGACGATCTCGTAGGTCACCCCCAGGCCGCCCAGCACCTCGGTCAGGCGCGCGAACAGCCCGTCCACGTTGCCCGATTCGTTGAACATGGGCACGACCAGCGACAGAACAGGGGCGGAGGAAGACGAGGAAGTCATGGCGGAAGGCCTTCAACGGCGACGGAAAAACGCCGACAGTGTGTAAGAAAGACTTTCCAGGGTCAACGAAAGCCCCATCATGAACAGCATCTCTCCCCTGCCCGCCATCACCCTGTGTGCCGACGATTACGGTCTGGCCCCCGGCGTATCCGACGCCATCCTGGCGCTGATCGACCTGGGCCGGCTGCAAGCCACCGGCTGCATGACCGGCAGTCCGCACTGGCCGCATGCCGCGCCGCTGCTGCGCACCATGGAGGGCAAGGCCGATTGCGGCGTGCACCTGACCCTGACCGATCAGGTGCCGCTGGGGCCGATGCCCCATCTGGCGCCGGGCGGGCGCTTCCCATCCCTGCCCGAGTTGCTGAAGCGGTCGCTGACCCGGCGGCTGGACCGCGCCGAGATCAAGGCCGAGCTGCTGCGCCAGATCGATTCCTTCGAGCAGCATTTCGGCCGCGCCCCCGATTTCCTGGACGGCCATCATCATGTGCACCAGATGCCGGTAATCGGCGGCGTGGTGCTGGAGCTGTGGCAGGAACGGCTGGGCGGACGCGGCTGGATCCGTTCGTGCGTCGAACCGCTGCCCGCCATCCTGCGCCGGGGCATCGACCCGATCCGCGCCACCATCATCTCCAGTTTGGGCCTGGGCTTCCGCCGCCACCTGGAGGCGCTGGGGGTGCCGCACAACACCTCGTTCCGGGGCGTCTACGACTTTTCCGGCCGGGTGCCGTTCGGCCAATTGTTCCGCCGCTTCACCGACGCGCCGTGGCCGCACGCCCTGATGATGGTGCATCCCGGCAAGGTGGACGACGCGCTGCGCGCCGCCGACAGCCTGACCGCCCAGCGCGAGGTGGAACTGGCCTTCCTGGCCTCGGATGCCTGTCCGTTGTCGCTGGCCGAACGCGGCATCACCCTGCGCCGCCTGTTCCCATGAGTCCACGGGGCGCCGCCCTGCGGCTGGGCGCCTATTACGGCGCCCTGTTCATGGCGGTGGGCGTGCAATTGCCGTTCTGGCCGCTGTGGCTGAAGGATCACGGCCTCGGCCCGGCCGAGATCGGCCTGATCCTGGCCGCCACCTATCTGGTCAAAAGCGTGGTCAACCCGCTGATCGGCCATCTGGTGGACAAAAGCGGCGAGCGCCGCCGCCCCATGCTATGGCTGGCGGTGGGCGCCACCATCGCCTGGACCGGCTTTTCCCTGGTGGAGGGGTTTTGGCCAATCCTGGCCCTGACCATCGTCGCCCTGGGCTTTTTCAGCGGCATCATGCCGGTGGGCGAGGCGCTGGCGCTCATGACCACCCAACGCATGGGGCTGGATTATGGCCGGGTGCGGCTGTGGGGATCAGCATCGTTCATCGTCATCGCCATCCTGGGCGGCAAGCTGCTGGTCGGGCATCCCACCGACATCCTGGTATGGCTGATCACCGCCACCCTGGCGCTGACCGCGCTGACCTGCGCCGCCCTGCCCGATGTCCGGGTTCCGGTGACGGCGCACGGGCGCGGCCAGCCGTTGCGGCCGCTGGCCACCAGCCTGCCCTTTCTGTTGCTGCTGGCGGCTGGCAGCCTGAATTCCGCCGCCCACACGGTCTATTACGCCTTTTCCACCATCCACTGGAAAGCGGCGGGCATCAGCGACGACACCATCGGTCTGTTGTGGTCCGAGGGCGTGGTGGCGGAAATCCTGCTGTTCGCCGTCTCGGCACGGGTGGCGCGGCGCCTGGGCGCGCCGGGATTGCTGCTGGTCGGCGCGCTGGGCGGCATGCTGCGCTGGACCATCCTGGGCCTGACCACCGATCTGCCGTTGCTGGCGGCAGCGCAGGTGCTGCACGCAGCCACCTTCGCCTGCACCCATCTGGGCGCCATGTATGCCCTGCGCGCCGTGCCGCCGGGACTGGCCGCCCGCGCCCAGGGCCTGTACGCGGCGGTGGCGGCGGGTGTGGTGCCCGGCCTGATGAGCCCCATCACCGGGCAATTGTACGAACACCTGAACGGCCACGCCTTCCTGGTCATGACCGGGTTGTCGGCGGCGATGGCGGTGGCGGCAGGCCTGTTGCTAAAGCAGCACGGCCAACGCCCCGGCCAGGGCACAGCCGCCGAGCACACGCCCCATCCCCCAGTGCAAACGCAACAGGGCGAAGGCGGCGGCCAGCGCCAGAACGACTGACAGCGGCTGCACGCTGGTCACGTCCGGCGCAGGCAAGCCCAACGGCCCGGCACCGACCCGCGCGAACAGGACGTGCTGGCCGAACCACAGCGCCAGATTGAGGATGATTCCGACCACGGCGGCGGTGACGGCGGCCAAGGCCCCGGCCAGGACGCGGTTGGCCCGCAGCCGCTCCAGATAGGGGGCACCCAGGAAAATCCACAGAAAGCTGGGCACGAAAGTCACCCACACCGTCAGCACCGCCCCCAGCACACCGGCCAGCCAGGGGGCCAGCCCGCCCGGCGCACGATAGGCGGCCAGGAAGCCGACGAATTGCGTCACCAAAATCAGCGGCCCCGGCGTGGTCTCGGCCAGCCCCAGCCCGTCCAGCATCTCGCCGGGGCTCAGCCAGCCATGGACCTCGACCGCCTGCTGCGCCACATAGGCCAGCACCGCATAGGCGCCGCCGAAGGTCACCAGCGCCATCTTGGCGAAGAACACGCCGATGGCGGCGAGCGTCGCTTGCCCCGCCCACGACGCCAACACCACCGGCGCCAGCCACAGCAGCAGGCACAACAGGGTCAGTCCGGCCTGCCGCCGCAAGGACGGCGGCGCCACACCCTCGGTCAGGGCGGAAGGCGGCGGCGCGAAAACATGGCGCAACGCCGCCCCGGCCACGGCGGCGGCCAGCACGATCAGCGGGAACGGCACATCCAGAACGAAGATGGCGACAAAGGCGGCGGCGGACACCGCCAGCGCCGCCCGCCCTTGCAGCGCCCGGCGGCCGATGCGCAAGGTGGCGTCCACCACCACCGCCAGCACCGCCGGTTTCAGCCCCAGGAACAGCCCTTGCACCACCGGCATCTGGTGAAAGCCCACATACAGCCCCGCCAGCGCCAGCATGACCAGGAAACCGGGCAGCACGAACAGGGTTCCCGCCGCGATACCGCCCGCAATACCCGCCACCCGCCAGCCCGCATAGGTGGCCAATTGCTGGGCCTCGGGGCCGGGCAACAGCATGCAGAAGTTCAGGGCGTGCAGGAAACGCGGCTCGTCCAGCCATTTTTTCTCGTCCACCAGCACCCGGTGCATGGTGGCGATTTGCCCGGCGGGACCGCCGAAGGACAGCAGGCCGATGCGCAGGAAGGTGCGCAGGATGTCGGACCAGCCGCAGCTCAAACCGTCACCCCCGGCAGGACCGGCGGCGCCGCCAGGATGTCGGCCAGGATCAGCAGGCCGCGCCGCAATTCCTCGCGGTCGGGCGGGCATGACACCGAGACGCGGATACCGTCCATCAGCGGGCGGCCGACGGCGAAGGTATCGGTGGGACCCAGGCTGACGCCGCGCCGTCCGGCCTCGACCACGAAGGCGCCGCTGGGCCAGGGCTGCGACAATTCCAGCCAGACATTGAACGACGGCACCGCCGACCGCGCCCGCGTCCCCAGGATTTCCGTCGCCATGGCGCAGCGGGCGGCGGCCTCGCGGCGGCGGGCGGCGGCGATTTCCTGGGCCGAGCCGTTCTCGATCATTTCCGCCGCCGCCTCGATCAGCACGGCGGGCAAGGACAGCGACAGCGCCCCCACCGTGGCATCGAAGCGGGCGCGCAACGCGGGCGGCAACACCACGAAGGCAGTGCGCAGGCCCGGCGACACGCTTTTCGACAGGGTGGTCAGATAGGCGCAGTGATCCGGCTCGAACACCGCCAGCGGCGGCGGCGCGCCGGGATCGAGGAAGCGGTGCACGCCGTCCTCGACGATGAAGGCGCCATGGCGGCGGGCGGCAGCGGCCAAGGCACGGCGGCGGTCCTCGGCCAGGGTCATGGTCAGCGGGTTGTGCACGGTGGCGATGGTGTAGAGCAGCTTGGCGCCGCGTGCGAAGGCACGCTCGGCCTCGTCGGGCAGGATGCCGCCGTCATCCATGGCCACCGGCATCAGGTTGCGCCCCATCAGGCTGACCGCCGAGCGGATGCCGGGATAGGTGAATTCCTCGACCGCCACCGCATCGCCAGGATTGGTCATCACCGCGATGGCCGCCAGCAATGCCTGTTGCGTTCCGGCGCTGACCGTCACCCGCTCGGGCGCCACCGCCAGCCCCTCGTCGGCCAGCCAGCGGGCGCCCGCCGCCCGGTGGTGCACGCCCAGCGGCTCAAACCGATAGGCCAGCAGGTTACCCAGGTCGGGCCGCTGGCTCAGGCGGGCCAGAACCGGCCCCACCGCCCAGGCGCCCTGGTCGCCGTCCGGCCGGTTGACCGACAGATTGACCACGTCGCGCGGCTGCCAGGTGGCTTCGTTCAGGTAATGGGCCAGGGTCGGCTCGTCGCGCACCGGCGCCCGCACGAAGGTGCCACGCCCGACCTCGCCCAACAGCAAGCCGCGCCGCTCGGCCTCGGCATAGGCGCGGGCCACGGTGCCCACCGTCACCCCCAGCCGCCACGCCAGATCGCGGTGGGTGGGCATGCGGGTGCCGGGCGGCAACTGGCCCGAGGCCATGTCGGCGGCGATGGCATCGACGATGGCGCGGTATTTGGGGCCATCGTGGCGGGACAGGTCGGGAAGCCAATTTGACATGGTGTCAATGTTGCCATTGACTCACAATGCCGGTCAATGACTGATTCAATTATGGATTCAATGGAGGATTGAACCATGAAATCAGCAAATTGGATGGGTTCAATTTCACAATCCCCTTGCCTCTCCGCCCCCGAGCACCCGTCGCTTGTGGTGCGGCTGGCCGACCGGCTGATGGAATGGCTCGAGCGGTCGCATCAGCGGAGCGCCCTGGCCCGCCTGGATGATCGCATGCTGGCGGATATCGGCTGCGATCCCTCCCGGGCACAGGTTGAGGCGAGCAAATTTTTTTGGGAAAAGTGAGGTTCTCTGCGCCTAAAGAATGAGACGGATTGACCTTAGTTATGGTTTAGCGCACAGGCGGATGGGTATTTAATAAGTATGTTATGGACCCCAGGAGCCTTCCGCCGTGCCCCCCATCGATCCCTCTCTGTCCGTCGGCGTGGCGGACCTTGACCATGACCACCAAAGCCTTCTCGACCTGATCGACCGTCTAGCCCAGGCGCAGGGGTACAAACAGGTGGCGTTGCTGACCGCCGAGGTCACCGACCACCTGCATCTGCATTTCCGCCGCGAGGAAGGCCTGCTGGAAATCCACCGCTGGTCCGGCCTGACTGCCCATTGCGAGGAACATGCCCGTTTCGAGAAACGGCTGAAGGATTTCACCGCCACCCTGACCCCAGCCAACGCCAACAGCTTCGCCGCCGAATTGGGCCGGACCCTGACCGAATGGTTCAAGGCCCATGTGGCCGGGTCGGACATGCGCTACGCCGCGCACATGCGCCAATGCGTCAACCGGCGCGGCGGTCTGCGCCGGGTGCGCATCGCCACCCTGCTGCCGACCCTGCTGGTGGCGCTGGCGCTGCCGCTGCTGGCCGCCACCGGCCTGATCGTCGCCGACAATTGGCAGGCCCGGCGCATGGCCGCCGAAACCGCCGAGAGCAACGCCCTGGCCGACCTGATGCTGGAAGCCGCCGGTCACTGGGCGGTGGAACGCGGCCGCACCAACGCCGCCCTGAATTCCCCGCTGGAGCAACTGGCGGCCCACCAGGGGGAAATCGCCAAGCGCCGTCAGGCCGCCGATTCCGCCTATTCCACCGCCATCGACCAGTTGCGGACGGGCGGCAAGTTCCCTCAGCCCGCGATGCTGGACAAGGCCAAGGCCGCCCATGACCGTCTGGCCGCCCTGCGCACCCAGGTGGACCAGGAACTGACCAAGCCTACCGACCAGCGCGACCGCGCGGTGCTGAAGCAATGGTTCCCCACCATCACCGGCCTGATCGACGAAACCCAGGCGGTCCGCCAGATCGCCACCCGTGGCAGCGCCAGCGGCGAGGCCGCGCTTCTGGCCGACATCGCCGACCTCAAACATTTCGTCTGGGTGATGAGCGAGTTCGCAGGGCGCGAACGCGCCCGCGTCGGCGCCCTGGTGTCGGCGGAAATCCCCATGAACACCGCCGCCGCCGCCGAGCTGGCGGGCTTCCGTGGCCGCGTCGATCTGGCGTGGAACCGCCTGCAATCGGCGCGCGAGGCCGGATTGCTGCCGCCCAAGGTGCTGGCCGCCATGGACGAAGTGCAGTCCCGCTTCATGGTGCAGTTCCAGAAAGTGCGCGACGATGTCTATCAGGCCGGACAGGCGGGCGGCATCTACAGCATTGACGGTGCGGGCTGGATGAAGGAATCCACCGCCGCCATCGACACCATCCTGGCGCTGTCCCGCAGCATGGGCGAATATTCCGCCGATTTGTCGGCCAAGGTCCGCCACGACAGCATCCAAACCCTGATCTTGGCCATGACCGCCATGGGTGGCGGCCTCAGTATCGCCGTCTGGGCCGCCTTCCTGGTCCGCCGCCGCGTCACCAGTCCGGTGGGCCGCATGACCGGCGTCATGAGCGAACTGGCGGGCGGCAACACCGACGTCAATTTCGTGACCACATCCGAGGATGAAATCGGCGAACTGGCCCGCGCCTTCCAATCGTTCAAGGAAAGCATGATCCGCGACCGCCAACGGCGTCTGGCGGAAAAGATCGAGACCGAGGAACAGATCGCCCGCAAACAGCACATCGAGGACCTGACCGCCCGCTTCGACGCCGCCATCCGTACCGTGTTGGGCACGGTGTCGGGCGCCGCCGAGCGTCTGCATTCCTCGGCCAACGCCATGTCGGCCAACGCCGAGCAGACCAACCGCCAGAGCGCCGCCGTATCCTCGGCCACCGAGGAAGCCAGCGCCAACGTGGAAACCGTGTCGGCGGCGGGCACCCAGTTGAACGCCTCGATCCACGAAATCGCCCAGCAGGTGGCGCGCTCGGCCGAGATGGCGGCCCGCGCCTCGAACGAAGCCGACAGTGTCAACAGCCGCATCGAATCCCTGGCCCAGGCCGCAGACAAGGTCGGCCAGATCGTGCAGTTGATCAACGCCATCGCGTCGCAGACCAACCTGCTGGCCCTGAACGCCACCATCGAGGCGGCACGCGCGGGCGATGCCGGCAAGGGCTTCGCGGTGGTCGCCAACGAAGTCAAAAGCCTTGCCAACCAGACCGCCAAGGCCACCGACGAGATCGCCGCTCAGGTCACCGCCATTCAGAGCGAAACCGGCGCCGCCGTCGCCGCCATCCGCGGCATCACCCGCACCATCGACACCGTCAACGAACTGACCGCATCGGTGGCGGCGGCGGTGGAGGAGCAATCCTCGGCTACCGCCGAGATCAGCCGTTCGGTGGAGGAAGCCTCGCGCGGGACCGCCGATGTCGCCGCCAACATCGCGGGCGTCGCCCAGGCGGCGGGCGAAACCGGCCGCATGTCGCGCGAAGTCTATGACGCCGCCAGCCTGCTGATCAACGAAAGCCAGCGCATGGAACACGAGGTCGAGCAATTCCTGGGCGACATGCGCGCCAGCTGACCACACCCCCCATCCGCCCCGGCTATGACGGAAGTCAGGTCGGGGCGGAACCCGATTGCAAACCTGCAGTAGAAATATAACTTCAGAGGGAGAGGCCTCCAGAATCGGGGCGACCAAGGCGCTCACCGCTCGGGATGGTCTGCCATGCTCCCTGATTCCTCGACCGCGTTATCACCGCAAGCCCTGCCCTGGCTGGCCTCGTTCGACATCGGCGACGACCGCATCGACGGCGAGCACCGGGCGCTGATGGATTGCGCCAACGATTTGTGCCTGCTGGCCCGCGCCCATCCGCCGCCCGAGACCCTGCGCCGCGCCGGACGCGAGTTGATCGCCCTGGTGGAGGTGCATTTCGAAAGCGAGGAATCGCTGTTCCCGCTGATCGGCTACCCCCATCGCCAAGGCCACGTCCGCGAACACCTGATCCTGCTGGACGCCCTGCATACCCTGGTTTTCCGGGCGCAAGACCGCGATCCGCTGCTGAATGCCGCCACCATCCGCCTGCTGCTGCTGGAGCACATCCTGCGCCACGATCTGGAATTCAAGACCTGGGTCGACGAGGCGCACCGCAGCACGCTATAACCAAGTGCATATTTATTTTGGCTTGGGTTAACGACCTTAACGCCAAAGAATAGTAAATCAATAAATTCACAAAAGTAACAATTCTCGGGTTTGCACCCGATTGCGCACAGGTTCAAAGAGAAGCATCTTCCGCTCGACCAGGGGGACAACACAAAGCTGGGTGGATGACATGCTGGTATCTTGGAATGACCACTTTGCCCTTGGCATCGATATCATCGATTCCGGCCATGCCCTGGTGATCGAAGCCATCAACCAATTGAACGAAGCGACGGCTTCGGCAGAAAGCGAGCGGGTCGCCCGGCACATGCTGCCGCTGCTGCAACGGCAGCTCGACGCCCAGTTCACCGCCGAGGGCCATTTGCTGGCGCAATTGCCCGCCACCACCGAACGGGCACAGCACGAGACCGAGCACCGCCAATTGCTGAGCGCGCTTGACGCCATCGGCCGCGCCCAGTCGGAAGGCGCCGACTCCGCCGGTATCCTGTTGCTGAATCTGGTCTGTTTCCTGGTGTCGCACCTGCGCGCCACCGACGGCGACACCTACGCCGCCAGCCGCTTTCGCGCCGCCGCCTGAGCCCCGCTCCGGCGACAGAGTTCCCGCCTCCACCTCCGACTTGAGGACACCCCCGTGAGGCGGGAACAGGGAGGGAGTTTCGGGGGGCCGAGCTCCCTCCCTTCCCCTTTTTTTTGCACCGGCCAGCCAATGAATTGGCTGGCCGTATTGCGCCTCGCCGGGCGGGCGCATCCGCGCCCTTGGCCGCCGCCTCAACGGCGGCAATATATCAGCCTGACCGCTATCATTCGGGCCAAAAGAAAAGCCCCCGGCACCTCCTCCGTGCCGGGGGCTTTCTTTTCGCGAATTCTTTAGGCGTGCAGCGCCTTGTACTTCGCCATCAGCGCATCCTGGGACTCGACAGCGCCGGCCACGATGCAATCGGCGGGACAGACCAGCTGGCACTGGGGGCTATCCTCGGCGCCGACGCACTCGGTGCAACGATCGGCGTCGATCACGTAGATCACGTCACCGGCCGTGATGGCCTGGTTCGGGCAGACGGAAACGCACGCGTCGCAGCTGGTGCAGTCGTCGTTGATCTTCAGCGACATGATTTTACCTCTCTAGATTTCCCCCATCGGACCGCCCGGATGACGGCCCAACTGGATTGCGTATAGCCCCCCGGCCCCCGCCTTGACAATGACAATTCACCCATTCCTGAAATGTCCTAAAACCCCTTGCACAAAGCAGTAACATTTCGCGCGTGCACCTGCCCGAAGGCGCGGGTATGATCCTGCTCGCCGGAGTTGGGGACCTTCCGTGCCCCACCCGCCCGGGCCTGCGACAGACGAAAAATTCGCGGCGCTCGCCCGTTCTTGGAGAGGTCAACCTTTTGACAGGGTCCGTCCGACGCGGGCCTTCGGGGGTACGAAGACATGACCAGAAGTTCGGGTGCTTCCAGTTCCGTTTCCATTGCCATGTGCGGCAGTGGCGGCGCCGGCGTGATGACCGCCGCCAACATGCTGTTGGATGCCGCCGCCGATGCCGGTTACTACGCACTGTTCGGCCGTTCCGCCGGGCCGCAGATCCGTGGCGGCGAGGCCGCCGCCCTGGTGCGCCTGAGCGCCGAGCCGGTCACCTCGGTGGACGACACCACCGAGATCCTGCTGGCCATCGACTGGCAGAACGTGCACCGCTTCGCCGCAGAGCTGCCGCTGGACGGCAAATGCGTGATCATCACCGACCCGACCCAGGGTGAAGTGCCCGAAGTGATGGCCAAGTCCGGCGCCCGCATCGTCGAGCTGCCCATGAAGGATTTGGCTAAGGAAATTCCCGGCGGCCGCCCCAACATGATCGCGCTGGGCGCCATCTGTCAGTTGATCGGCCTGCCCATCGACACCGTGACCGAAGTGCTGGGCAAGTCGCTGAAGAAGAAGCGCGCCGACGCCTACGAGGCCTCGGTCGCCGCCGTGCAGAAGGGCGCCGAGGCGGCCCTGACCATGGGCGAAACCAAGCGCCTGCCCACCGTCTCCGACAAGCCCAACCGCTGGTCCATCACCGGCAACGAAGCGGCGGGTCTGGGCGCGGTGCGCGGCGGCATCACCTTCTGCGCCGCCTATCCCATCACCCCGGCCACCGAAATCCTGGAATGGCTGACCAGCGCCCTGCCCAAGATCGGCGGTACCTTCGTCCAGGCCGAGGACGAACTGGCCTCCATCAACATGTGCGTCGGCGCCTCGTTCGGTGGCGCGCCCTCCATCACCGCCACCTCCGGTCCCGGCCTGGCGCTGATGACCGAGGCGCTGGGCATGTCCCTGGCCTCCGAGACCCCGGTGGTGGTGGTCGACGTCCAGCGCGGCGGCCCCAGCACCGGCATTCCGACCAAGTCGGAACAGTCGGACCTGAACATCGCGCTCTACGGCATGCACGGCGACGCCCCCCATCTGGTGGTGGCGCCCAATTCCATCGGCGACTGCCTGTTCACCACCCAATGGGCGGTGCATCTGGCCGAAGTGCTGCAATCGCCGTGCATCGTGCTGTCCGAGCAATCGCTGGGCCAGAGCCGCGGCATCATTCCCGCCCCGGCCGACATCGCCTTCGTCGGCAAGCGCCTGATCGCCGAAGCACCGGCCGAGGGCGAGAAATTCAGGCGCTACGCCCTGACCAACACCGGTGTGTCGCCCATGCCATTGCCCGGCACCCCCGGCTGTCAGTACACCGCCGACGGTCTGGAGCACACCGAGACCGGCATGCCGTCGTCCCAGGCGGGCGACCATTTCGCGCAAAGCGACAAGCGTCTGCGCAAGCTGACCGGTTATGAATTCGGCGACCATTGGGCCACCGTCGAGGGTGAAGGCGAGCTTGCCGTCATCACCTGGGGCTCCAGCACCGGCGCCGCGCGCGAAGCGGTGATGCGGGCCCGCGCCGACGGCGTCAAGGCCAAGCTGATCTCGTTGCGCCTGCTGGCCCCAGCCCGCCATGACGCCATGGCCAAGGCCCTGGCCGGGGTCAAGAAGGCCCTGGTGGTGGAAATGTCCCATACCGGGCAGTTCCACAAATATCTGCGCGCCGAATACGACCTGCCGCAGACCCAGTTGCTGAACCGGGCCGGGCCGTTGCCCTTCCGTCCGCACGAAATCCATTCGCGCCTTCTTGCCATGGGGGGGAAGTGAACCATGACCGAGTGCACCGCCATGACCTACACCGCCAAGGACTTCAAGTCCGATGCCAAGCCGGTGTGGTGCCCGGGCTGCGGCGATTATGCCGTACTGTCCTCCATCACCAAGGCTTTCGCCGATCTGGGGCTTGAACCGCACAAGACCGCCGTGGTCTCGGGCATCGGCTGTTCGTCGCGCATCCCGGCCTACACCAATTGCTACGGCTTCCACACCATCCACGGCCGTTCGCTGGTGGTCGCCACCGGCCTGAAGCTGGCCCGTCCCGACCTCACCGTTCTGGTGGCGGGCGGCGACGGCGACGGCTTCTCCATCGGCGGCAACCACTTCCTGCATTCGTGCCGCCGCAACGTGGACATGACCTATGTGGTCATGGACAACCGCGTCTACGGCATGACCAAGGGCCAGCCCTCGCCCACCACCGAGGCCGATTGGGATGCGTCCGCCATGGCGCCGCCCGGCGGCACCGGCCTGACGCCATTCAACCCGCTGGCCATCGCGCTGTCGGCCGGAGCGAATTTCGTCGCCCGCGCCTTCTCGGGCGATCCCAACGGTACGGCGGCGATCATTGCCGAGGCGGTGCGCCATCCCGGCTTCTCGTTCGTGGCGATCATGAGCCCCTGCGTCACCTTCCGCGAGGAACAGCGCGAGTGGAAGAACGTGGTCCGCCCCGCCGAGGGCGAACCCGCCACCGACGCCGCCGAGGCGGCCAAGCGGCTGATGCAGGACGATGGCTACAACATGGGCGTTCTGTACAAGGGTGACCGCCGTCCCTACCGGCCGGTGACCGGCTCGGGCAAGACGGTGGCCGACCTGGACATCCAGTTCGCCCTCTAACCCGCGCGGCCCGGACATGACCACATCCTCCGGGCCGTTCCTTACCGCCGCCGACCGTCTTGCCATCGCCCGCGCGGTGGCCGAACGGTCGGCGGACCGGTACGGGGAACTGGCCGAAGCCTTCGCCATGTCGTGCAACCCGGCCACCGCCGAGGCCTTCCAGGCCGTGGCGGCGCTGTACCGGGAACAAGCCGATTCCCTGCCACCCGCCCCGCCGCCACCGCGCGGCGCCCTGGACTGGTTCGAGCACGCGCCGGAAATCGCCGACCCGGATTCCGTCCATTACCTGATGCTGCCGTGGCACGTCTTCGATCTGGCCCAACGGGCCGAAGACCGGGTGCACGCCTTTTACAGGGACCAGCAAGCCACCGCCGAAGCAGCCGCCAGCCAGTCCCGCCGCGACGATCTGTGCGCCCGCCGCGATGCCTGCCCCAAGCCCCATCCCGGTTGGTGGGAGGACGAGGACGGGCCGAACTGGGATGCGGATTAGGGTTCGTTGACATTCAGGATTCCCACGGACTCGAAAATCTGATTCAAACTCCTTTTCGGGAAGGAGGTTTGAATGAGCGGGGTCCGTTTGATCTTGAAGGATCACCAGTGGGAGCGGATGGAGC